>Ga0209645_1000104_pt1 | contig 41513 bp, 62 predicted proteins | sample ETNvirenome_6_30_FD_184070 | JGI IMG/M metagenome (GOLD analysis project Ga0209645, IMG submission 184070) | Marine viral communities from the Pacific Ocean - ETNP_6_30 (SPAdes) (version 2) | ecosystem: Environmental > Aquatic > Marine > Oceanic | place: Pacific Ocean | collected 2013-06-19
CATCCACATTACTTTGCTCCAAGAGTTTCACCAGATGGAACAGAAATGGTAATTAAATCCGATTTTACTTTAGCAGAATTAAATGCTTTGCCTACTGGGTTTTCTGCTCATACAAATGAAGAGATTAAAAATTATATAGCAACATCAGATAAATGGAAAGTAGATGAATGAAAACATTAGTTCGAGTTATGGCCTTAATGTTAATTACAAGTTTCTTAGGGTGCAGTCAGGGTTGGAGCGTAGGAGGTGTTGTTCTTACTCCACAGGATACTGTTACAAATACAGTTTTTATCGAACTAATGGGTGCTGATTCTAGCCTTCATTATTATCATAATAGAATTTACCAAACTCAGAACTGGTGTTGGATACATCATCAGTTTGAAGATGTCCAATTGATTGATGAGTGATGTTAAGACAGCAAGGAGTTATCGTGGTTCCGTGGTTGATGACAATATGGTGGTTAGCCTTAACATCAAATGGGTCATTCAGTTATGCGTTGTTGTGGGTGCTTTTGTGTACGGGTACTATCGTATTGAGCATCGACTTACGAAGCTTGAAGAAAACTTGGTGGAGGCTGATGGCACAATTCGGAGTTTACTTGATAAACACAGCGTGGAAGAGGAGCGTAAAAGGACAGAACTGGAAAGTAGAGTTTCATTTTACGAAAAAGAATTAAATATTAATCCACTTAGTTGGATGAAAAAAAAGCGGAAATAATTATGGATACACAGACAATTTTAGAAAGTTACAGTACGTTAGGAGCAACAGGGTTTTGTGTAGTTTTTTTGGGTTATATGTTAGTCAACCTTACTAAAAGCCAAACTGCTCAAAATGAAAGTTTAGATAATTTAGCAGTTAGTCAAGCAAAAAGCGAAGAGACTATTACTAACGTAGAAGGCATTTTGCTCAAATTATTAGATAGGATTCAAAGAGAATCTGAAAATCAGCAAAGTTCGTCTTCGCGTAGGCACGAATCTCTTATGAAAGAAGTTGATGATTTATCAGATAAGATTAGTTACATGTCTGGCAGATTAAACGGAGGAGGAAAGCATTAATGTCAAATGCTAAACCTATATCAGATTCAAGTAGTCTTAATATTTCATTGCCAATGCTTTTTCAGGCCATTGGTTTAATTGGGGCTATGGTATGGGGCTATGGAGAATTAAATGCTAGAATATCTTTTTTAGAATATCAAGTAACTATTAATGAAGAGCATATTGGTAGAATGGAAGAAGATGCTAAGGCAAATCAAAATGCAGAAATACCAGCAGACATCAAACAAAACCAAAGAATTGATTATTTAGAAAAAGAATTAGATAGAATTAGAAACACAAATTAAATGCTAGCACAGGAAAAAGTTAATGGACTCTAAGGATATATATGCTTTATTAGTTAAGCACGATGAAAGACTTAAAAACATTTATTCAGTTTTAAATAGAGTAGAAAAACATTTAGAAAAATTAAACGGCAAAGTTGAGAACCACGAAAAATCAATTGCTAAGATGCAAGTCTTAGGTACTGTGGCTGTGGTTAGCTTGCCAATAATAATAAACATAATAATGAGGTTAATATAATGGACTTAAACGCATTAAAGAAAATGGTAGTAGAAACTACTGAAGATACTATCGAAGATAACTTGCCGTTGGTTATGTCTAGCGTAGAGCAAATGATGTTAAATGAAATAAAATCTGGAGACCATATAAAAGACTTAGCTACTTGGCTTAATAAAAAACTTAATCTTCCAGTAATGAATGAAAAACAAGAGCAAAAGTTTTTTGAAGACGTATTAAGTAAAGTTCAAAGTTTTTTTATGGTATTAATACCTAAGCTATTTAAAGCTTTGTTGAAGAAATAATGTTAGACTCAATGCAAATAAAGACTGTAATTAAAGACACCCTCGAAAAAATGGGTGAAAAATATTACAGCAATAAGGCATTATCTCTTATTTACAATACTGGATTAGTTGAATCTAAATATAAATACATAATGCAAAAAGGCGGTTCAAATATAGCTAGAGGCCATTGGCAATGCGAACCTTGGGTAGCTGTATCTTTATGTAATGATTATTTGCAATATAGACAGAGTCTTTTAAAAAAAGTTGCAAGTATATGTTATTTAGATTGGAGTCATTTTACTAATCCAAAAGAAGAAGATTGGAAAAATATACTAACAACCAACATAATAGCTCAAATCGTAGTATGTAGACTACATTATTGGAGAGTTCCAAAACCCTTGCCCAGAACGATACAAGAACAATCAGTTTATTGGAAAGCATATTATAATTCTGAAAAAGGAGCTGGTACTCCAGAACATTTTATTAAAATAGTTAATAAATACGGAAAATGATATATGCGAAGCAAATCTGTTTTTTGGTCTGAAAAAAAATTAAAAAGAGTTTCTGAATTAATTGCTAAGGGATATACTTACGGCCAAGTTTCAGATGTAATGTCCCAAGAATTTCCGAATGATGTATTTTCTTCTGAAAAAATAAGGGGTGTAAAAAGAAGTGGAAAATTATCAATTCCTCAAAACAGAAATCTTCGCTCTGGGTATGAGCCTGCTTATGACGAATCTTTAGATAATTTTGACATAGAAGACCAACTTGATGGTAAAAAAAATAAAAACTTTGAAGTTATTGGCAACTATGCGGTTTTAGACTATAGAGGCGAAAAAAATCCAAAAACCTTAGATGAGCTTTTACGTTCTTGCGATGTAGACACAGATATATGGAAAGTTGATAGATATGTTGTAAATAAATGGGAAACAGCCATGAAGACAAGCGATGCAATTGTCCATAGGCCATTATTTCAAGTTAAAGCTTGGCTTGTAAGAATAAAACCAATTGAAGTAGAGTTTCCTCATATTACTCCTATAGCTCCTATTAAATTTAAAAAAATAAATAAAAAACGTAAATTATCTAAAAAATTTAAGAAAGCTTTAATAGTTCCTGATGCTCAATTTGGATTTAGAAAAAATTTAGACACGGGGAAGCTTGACCCTTTTCACGATAGAAATGCCCTTGATTGCGTTTTGCAGGTAGCTGAGCTAGAAAAGCCCGATACTATAATTTATCTTGGAGATATGCTAGATTTACCAGAATGGTCTGATAAGTTTTTGATTTCTCCAGAGTTCTTTTTTACAACACAGCCAGCTATTAACGAATTACATTGGTGGACAAAAGAATTTAGAAAACATTGTAATAAAATGATTTATTTAGAGGGCAATCACGAATTAAGAATGAGCAAAGCTATTTCTAAAAATATAATAGCAGCGTACAATCTTAAACCTGCAAATGAGCCAAAAAAAATCCAAATGACCATACCTACCTTGCTAGCACTTGATAGTTTAGATGTAGAATATAAAGGGCCGTATCCAGCGGGTGAGTATTGGCTTAATGATAATTTGCGAGTATCTCATGGCACTCTTGCAAGAAAAGGAAATGCAGATACTGTAAAAGCAATCTTAGCTCAAGCTAGAAATTCTGAAATAGTAGGACACATACATAGGCATGAAATGGCCCAAAAAACAGTTCATCCTAGAAAGGGTATTAGAACATATGTTGCGTATTCCCCGGGAACAGTAGCTAGAATAGAGCCAAATATAGTACCAGCATTTAGCGCAAGAAATGATTGGCAACAAGGATTTGCAATCGTAAACTATCAAGGCGGTAATGGATTATTTCAAATATTACCCCATAGCATACATAATGGAGTTACATTATATAATGGTAATGAATTATCGAGCAGAAAGAGCTTGATTAAACAACTTAAAAAAAATCTACAATTGTAACAATATTAACAATTCTGCTTAGATTTCCAACTAAAAACAGCAGACTTCGATACTTTCAAAAGTTTTGATAATTCAATATTAGAATAAATATTTTGTTTTATTTTTATTTTATTTAAAATATATTTTACATTCATAGCAAAAAGTGTTTTTATTTAACAAAATGTGAATTAACTTTACATAAGCTTTATAATTGTTTAATTCAAGCTTAAAAGCTACACAAACATAAACAAAGCTATATAAAAAGCAAAATAAACAAATTTTCGCAAAAAATAAAGGAATTGATATGGGAGATTTTTTAACAGTTAATCAAGTAGCTGAAGAGTTAAGAGTGTCAAGCGCTACAATTAGGCAGTATATACAAACAGGAAAATTAAAAGCAAGTAAGCCTAATGGTAAAAATTTTATCATAATGAAAACCGAGCTTTTAAATTTTTTAAGCGACACTGAATACAAACCATTACCTACTCTTTAATTATTAGTTCTGAACGATAGTGAAAGAACTAATAATTAAAAGGAAGTAATGAAGAAACCAGAATCAATAGCAAGAAAAGAATGCGCTAACTACAATGGGGGGAAGTGCATTGGAGTTATGTTTACAAGAATTAATGGAAAGATGACAATGAAGCTTGATAAATGCTTTGCAGGAAAAAATTGCAAAGCAAATAACGGAGATTGTGGATACTTTAATCAAATAGTTGTTAGGAGTTCAGCTAATGCTTGATAGTTCTGAAAAATTATTAAAAATAAGAATAGAAAGAACTTCTAAGACATCAAAAAAAGACCTTGATAGGCTTTATATAAAGTTTTGTCAAATTGCAGAAAATTTAGGATTTAATGTAGTTATTGATAAAAAAAACAACCAACACTTAGCGCTTAAAGGGGATAACTCCAATGAATAACGATTTAGAAATTACACTAGAAGAACTAGATGGCGAAGATAGTGTTTTAGATACTGAGATTCATGCTGACCAAATGTTGTGGAAAATAAATCAACTAGAGTCAGAAATAAAATCAATAAAAGAAAAACAAATAGAATCGCATGATTTTTATGAAAGAAAAATAGAATCCGTTTTAAAGCAAATATCTTATAGGTCAAATTTATTAGAAAATTATATGATTAGCCAAATGGCAAGCGGTAAGAAAACTATTAAAACTCCGCATGGTACTTTAAGGATGACCTCAAGAACCAATAGAGAATTTGGAGATGAAAAATCATTAATAGAGTTTTCGTATAAAAATCAAATTCCAACAAGAGTTATTGAAAAACCTGACAAAAAAGCAATTGTGGAATATATCAAAAACAGCGGAGATACTCCTGAAGGATATATGGAAATTAAAGAAGACAAATTTTCATTAAAAACAAACAACCAACAATAGCAAACAACAAAGGAGATAAGATGGACATAGATAAGATGGACATAAACCAAAAGCTGAGCTACATTCAAACCAACCTTCGAGTGGGCAAGGCTCATAGAAATAATTTTGGCAAATATAACTATAGAAATACCTCAGATATATTTGAAGGCCTAAAATCGCTACTTAAAGAAACCAAGTGCTATGTTACTGTTTCTGACGAAATAATATGCGTTGGTTCATTTAATTATATAAAAGCAACTGCTGTAATTAGCGATGGAAATGGCTCTATATCAACTACAGGATGGGCAAGGGAATCTGTTCAAAAAAAGGGGATGGACGATAGTCAAATCACAGGTTCTACTTCATCGTATGCTAGAAAATATACACTTAATGGTTTGTTTGCAATAGACGATACCGAAGATGCTGATAGTATGGACAATACAAGCCACGAAACAATAAACCGCAAAGCGCAGGAAAACACTACTAAAAATAATCCCGCAGCGCACAAAGCTAGCATGAAAGAAGAGTCAGTTTCTGAAATAAGCAATTGGGATTCTCAAAGAAATAATCCTATTCCTTTTGGCAAATATAAGGGTCAAGAGTGGGGAGAACTTCCTTTAGATTATATTAAATGGCTTTCTGAAAAATCTGATAATCAAAATTGGAAATCAATGGCAAATGCAGAGATACTACATAGGGCGGTTAACGGAGCAGAAAAGAACATAAAAGAACAAGAGGTTGAAATGAGGCCTCAATTAGCTCAAGTTGAAATTCTTGAAACCCAAAATGGTTCTTTAGAAGACTCTCAAGAGGAGGACGATGATGATTTGCCATTCTAAAAGAATAACGCAAAAAGACATTATCCTAGATTATTTATTAAAAAATAAAAAAATAACTCCTTGGTATGCAATACAAGAGTTTGGGATAACTAGACTTGCCGATATTGTGCATAGATTAAAAAAAGATGGACACAATATAATAACAACAAATATGACGCATAAAAATGCAAAAACAGGAAAAGTATCTTCTTATGCAAAATACACATACGTCGAAAATGTTGTTGTAGGTGATAATTATAGTCTTTCGCTACGTTGATAGACCTTTGTTAATCAAAGGTGCAAAAAGGGGGAGTATTTTAATGGGGATTTTTTTACTCCCCCTAATAAAACAATATTTAAAGGAAAAATAAATGCCAAGTAAAAGTAAACAAAAAGGCAATAGGTTTGAAAGAGAGGTTGTAAATCTTGCTAAAGAGAAAGGAATAGACTCAGAAAGGGCATATGGTAGTGATGGTAGGGCGCTAGGAGAAAATAAAGAAGTAGATGTAGTTATTAATGCGATTGAGAAAAAGTGGAGAGTTCAATGCAAGGTCAGAAAAAACATTGCTGGCTGGATTAAGCCTGATGCTAGCGTAGTAGACCTTCAAGTTGTAAAGGAAGATAGAGGCACAATATATGCAGTTTTACCATACGATGACTTTCTTGAATTAATAGCAGATGAAGAAGAGTATAGAGACTCAGGTCAGGAAAAGCTAGATGAGCAAAGAAATATATATACACAAAGAATGAGTGAGATAGAAAATGACATCAGAAAGATATAAAATAGGAGATTCTGTAACCGCAAAAACATTAAACCTAGATGGAGATACTATTTTTATTAATGGAAAAATATCGTCCTTAAATGGAGATGTTGTTTTTATTACAAAAAAATTTCCAAAAATAGAACATTTTCAAGTAAAAATTGAAGATATAATTATCAGGGGAGAATAGATGCCAAGTAAACTAGAAAATAAAGCACCCTCATTTCATATGTATGCAGGAGATTTTTTATCTGATATGAATGTGAAATTAATGTCGATGAGACAAAGGGGGATTTATTTAACACTTCTTTTACATGAATGGATTGAGGGTTCATTGCCAACAGAAATTAAGCATTTAAAGGTTTTATGCGATAACTGTGAAGGGTTTGAGTCAGATTGGGAAGATATAAAGCATTGTTTTTATCAAGAAGAAAACAGATTATATAATCCTAGACTTGAAAAAGAAAGAAAAAGAATGGTTGAGTACAGAGAGAAAAAGAGTCAAAATGGTAAAAAAGGAGCAAGGGTAAGATGGCAGAGCCATAGCAGAGCTATAGCAGAGCCATCCAATAAAGAAATAGAAGTAGAAGTAGAAGTAGAAAATAACAAAACAACTTTAACAAAAGCTTTAAATAAAGAATTTCTAAATGAATTTTGGTCGTTATACCCTAGAAAGGATAATAAGAAAAGAGCAAACGATAAATATGTTCAGCTTAGAAAATCAAATCATTCTAAGGAAAAAATAATTGAAGGCTTAAAGTCTTACATTAAGCAATGGAAAAAAGCAAACACAGAACCTGAGTTCATTCCAATGGCTAGCACATGGCTACACCAAGAAAGGTTTGACGATGAATTAATTAGTAATTCAAAAATAGTTGAAAAATTAGAAACCAAAAAAACTTATGAGTACATGTGTAAAGAATGCGGTTCTGAGAAGAAAACAGATAAAAAATTAGACACTTCAAGCATGATTTGTGAATGTGGCGATGGTATGTATGAAAGTAAAAATGTGGTTCTGCATGAGATTGCAGTAGAAAAAGCTAAAAAATCAAAACCTGTTATTAGTAAAAAGTTAACAGATAAACAAGAATTTGAAAAATCTTTTAATAGCTTAATAAATAAAATTGGGGTGCGATGAAATGTTAAAACTAGGTTGGCGCGTAGTTTTATTCTTAAAGCTTAATTTGAATTTAAAGAATGATGATGGCTCGTACCCCAAGAAAATATGAAAGCAATCCATATTATGATGGAAAAAAAGCAGATGAGAACATTAAACATTGTAAAAATTGTTTAAGATGTTGGGAAATGGCATGTGTTGGCTCATCAAAATACAGGCTCATTTACTATGATGATTATGTTACATATGGTAAAAAAAAAGTAGAATGCCCTATGTGTAAAAAAACAAATAAAATTAAAAATAAATAAAGGCGCTTATGTCATATTGGTTATTACTCACAACTACAATAAATAACCTAATTGCTCCGCATCGCAATCTCCTCATGGGCGCCTTTTCTTTTTTAATATACAAAAAAAAGGAGCTGATAATATGGTAATGTTTGATATTGCAGAGTGGATAGTTAATTTATTTTTACTTGGCACTACAGTTATAATTTGGTGCTTGGGTTTATTTATGTTTCTTATGTTAATAGAATTGTCTAAAAAATTTTTAAAAGAACTTTTAAGGAGTGATAATGCCTAATAAAAAGAAAAACATAGCAAATAATTTTCGCGGTAAAGAAGATATTTTTTTTACTAAGATTAAAAAAGGATTAGAAAAATTTTTAGAACCACCATTGTCTTCATTAAAAAATAAAAAATCAAGATGAACATTACAAAAAGCGAATTGCAAAAAATAATTCACAATGAGCTTAAAAACATAGATGGGTTAGATAGTGGCCAATCTATTTTGCTAGCAATTGAAATAACTAGAAAAGTTATGCGTCTGGATAAGATAGAATCTAAAGATTCTAAATCGCTGCGGGTCCAAGCTAGCTCAGTCAAACCAGTCAAAGAGGGGGTATAGTGAGGAAAAAAGATTACCAAGACCAAAGAGACCATTTAGGCGCGCATTTAAAAAATAGCGTAAGCAAAGTATATCAGGTAACTGATGGAATTTTGCAAATTTGTCATTATGCTAGAAAAGGAAATTTAGGGAAAGGGAAATCGTTTAAGGAAATAGAAAAGCTTGCGCTTGAGCTAAGAAGTTGGAATGATGTGCCTGCTAATGTTAGTTATAAGTTTTCTCCTTTGGGTGTAATGGATAAAGAAGAAGAATGGGAAAAAGAAAAAACAAGTAAGAAAAAAATGAAATTATTATTATCTAAAAACGATGCAGATAATAAAATATATCCAACTATTAATGATATTAAAAATGTGTTGGCTAGTTAATGGTTATATAAAGTAAATTTACTTAACAGCAAGTATTTTTTTTTGGTTACTTCTCCGAAGTTAAGTGCTAGTTGTTGGTTGTTGAAAGGGGTGCGCTAACACCCCTTTCTTTTTATGCTCCTACTTCAGTTTCTTCTTTTATTCCTACAACGGCCAAAGTAACTCCATAGCAATCATCAATACCCAAGCATTCAGAAACCTCTCTCCAAACCTTATTATTAAAATCTTCAGGGTATAAATTCACATGACGAACACAAGGGTCGTACCCATGTTTTTGTAATTCTGCTTTTTGTTTTTTATTTAATTTCATTACTATTGCTCCTTTAAATAAAAATTTTTAGGGTTTAAGTTATTTTTTATTATTTCTACAATTGAAACATCGTTTAGATTGAAGCAATATTTACAAGCTAGCACACTACCCTGAAGACCAACACTATCAATAAAGCGATAGTCTTTTATTTTAGCTTTATACTTATTACATATATTGCATTTCATATGCTTATTCCCCTATTAATATTTCTATTATGGTGTCTATCTTATCTTCTATTCTCTTGTTTTTTTTATCCTCTATTCTGTTGTTTTTCTTGTCTTCTGTCCTGTTGTTTTTCTCACTCCCTAGTAAATGAGCATCTTCATAACTCCCTGTAATAAGCTTTCCATCTATGTTTATACCGCCATCTTTTTCTAAAATTTCTCTAGCTTCTTTTTCATTATTAGCCCTTATTTCATACAAGAAAAAAGCCTTTAATCTAAAAGTGTATATTTGTTTTTTTTTCATTGTTTATTTCTCCTCGCTATTTGTTTTCCAATAGTCTATATTTTTAAGAATGTATTTCATAGCATTCATATATCCTACGTCATATGATATTATTTCTCCGTCGTTATCTGTTTCCCAAGAATCTGTATCAAAAGATTTACCATCCGCGTAGTCATTATCTAGGTCGTTTTGTATTGAGTGTAACATCTTGTTAATATGTTCTTTTATTTTTTTCACAACATCTCCTTTTTATTTATTCTCTTCTAGGAATCTATCAATGTAATACTCTATTGTTTCCCAGCAAACTCCCAAGCTAGCATCGTGGTTGTCTTTAATCTCGCCAAGTATATCCATACAATCTTCGTTTGTTAGTTCAATAGATTTTCCATATTTCTTTTTAAACCATTCACGCTCTTGCATATCTTTTAGTGTAAACTTAACATCATCAATATGCCATATGAGCGCGATTGAGTTTTTATTATTAAAGTTTCCGTTATACGTTATTAGTTCGCTCATTCTTTTTCATCTTCATCAACTTTTTCTTCCGCTCTTCTTTGTACATTATCTACTATTTCCTCAACTACGCTCCACCCTTTTTCAGATTTTTCCTTACCGCCCGCAATGGTATCAATCATGCCACACACCCATTCTAGCGCCAACACCCAACCGTGATTTACCGCCCGAGACTCAGTGCTAACGCTCCTGTGTTTTTCTTCTAACTTACTAACAAGCTTTATAATTATTTCGTCTTTGGTTCTTATATTTAATTTTGTCAAAATTTGCTCCTTTATTATTTATTTAAAACTCGGGGGCGGAACCATGAAAACCGCCCCCTTCGTGGTGTGCTAGCTTAGGCTTCGCTCTTATGGTCTTCTAGGTTAAGAAGGCCTTGAACGATTTGACCTGTTTTAGACAAGTCAAAGGCTAAGCCTTTTCTCGTAGGAATAAATTCATCTTTATCTTTTGGTTTCGTCCATACTCGTATTTGACCAAAAGTCTTTTCATTGATAGTATCTTTCGTGATAAGTATTTTTGTTGAATCTGTTAGTGGTATTTCATGTAGTGTCATTTCGACTCCTTGTTGGTTGTTTTATTTAATTAATTATTACGCTTTGCCTATAGTGTTACCCATAGATATTCCATCTACTAACTCGCTTATTTCTTCAGGTATTTCAATACCTACCCTAACCTCTATCGTCCTACCGCCCTCAACGTCTTTTTCTCTTAATTGAATATTCATACCTTCTTGAATTGCTTTTGCATCTCTTGCAAATTTGGTTCCGTTTATTTCATAGCCTTCTTCCGTTAGTCCAAGGGATACTCGTATTGGCACTATATATCTTTGGATGTCGGATAATATCGTGGCAACAATTCTCATTCTTTCCTCGGTTTTTATTTTTTCTTCGCTTATGTTTTCTAGCGCAACTACAACCGATTGCATTAATAAGTTCAATGGGTATGAGATTAAATCGCCTACTAGGTCGTAATCCTTTGAGTTAAGCGCTTTTTCGGTTATTTCTTTTAGCATTTTTTCTCTCATTTTCGCTCCTTGGTTGTTTTATTTAATTAATTAATGCTTTCACTAAAGTATCAAGCATTAATTAATAAATATGGTTTAAAAATGGATGGAGTTTTTCGGTTTGTCCATTTTGGGTTGCCGTTTAGCTTTGTGCCTATGTAATAATCTCTATATGCTTGCACAGAATCTTCGTTTTTATATTCTTCGGGCATAGCTTGAGCAAATGGAGTCATTTCTTTGGTTCTAAACCATAGGTTTTTTTTGTTTTCTTCGCACCATTCGATTACTTTTCGACTAGCATGTATTTTATCGTATCTTCTATAATATTCACTAGATAAAACCAATGCATGAAGAAGTAACCATGTATAATTACCAAAGCTTTCTCTTGCCCATTTTGTGCATGGGTGGTTGTAGTATGCTCTTTTGTAAGGCGGATTATGTTCTTTTTCAAATGCACTACATAGCATTTGTGCTGATTCTAGCACCATTTTTACAACATGCTTATCATGTTGCATAGTTGCTGATTTTATAGCGCAGTTATCAAGTGCAAATATGTTCATATATTTTCCTTTTTTATTAATTATTACTTTCACTAAAGTATCAAGTAATAATTAATAAATATTGTCTGACTCGGCCATTGTTGGTAAAACAGCAAAAAAGGACTTCCCTTTTTTATTTGCATTGTACAAAGCTAGCGCACCTCCATTGTTTCCTTCGTCGTCATTTTGCGCCCAAATTTCTGTGCCATCATCAAGCGTAATAACCATTGGTATTTTATTCCAACCCATGCTTTTCGATTCTTCTATAGACATATGCCTTATATTTATTATTTTTTTATCAAGTAAAACATCGCTTGCTAGTTCAATCCAAGAATTATATGATAAATCTGCCTTGTAATTATTTTTATTTTTTGACATTTTAATCCTTTGTTTGCACGCTAAAAACAAAATCTAATTCACCATCCATTTCGGCATTTTCTAAAACATTTAATATTTTTTGTTTTTGCTTTTTTGTTTCTGTTGTTATTATAATTTTCACTTACAACTCCTCTTTTGTTGGATAGCCGAAAGTTCCTTCTCGGACTAACTTAAACACATGTGTTTTCCAAAAATCATTTGGCATGTTATCTTCATCGCCTAAATAACTATCTTTTGACCACCATTTCGGTCTATTTATTACTACTTTTGCGGGTATGTCTTCACACATATCCCACAAATCTTCTACGTCTATTTTAAAATATCCATATGTACTCAGATTTTCTTGTACTGTATCTCCCCAATTTTGCATAGATTCATTTCCAAAGAACCAATCCACATATTTTTCTTCATCAACAAATAACTCTTTCATTTTAATCCTTTTTTATTATTTCGATTGCTCTATTTAAGGTCTCTACCATGATTTCTCGCGCTTCAACATCTCCACGAACATGGTCGAATGCGGTTTTCATGCTTTTAATAAGCGGTATCATTTTTTCTAAATTTCTTACCACTTCTTCGTCGAACATTATTTTGGCGAATTTTAATTCCTTTTTTTTATTAGTTATTACTTTCACTAAAGTTTCAGTAATAACTAATAAATTATGGTCACCGCATCTTTAGTTCCGTATTGTTCAAGTCTGTAATTTTCGACGTTTTCTTGAAAGGTTTTACCACTATCAAAATACTTTGATATTTCATCTTTAGATTCAAGGTCTTGGTTAGGTATGCCTTTAATTGTAAACTTGTTATTTTCGCTACAATTTCCGCACACAGCGGTACTACCTATTAGTACACCGCCGTACGAATCTTCTCCGCCGTTACAAAAATCACACGCTACAAAATTTTCAGTTCTAATTATGGTCATTGGCTTTTCTCCTTTTTAAATAATTATTACTTTCACTAACTTTTTAGTAATAATTATTTATTTATAGCTTTCGCCTGCGCAAATTTGTTCTTTACACAGGCAATCTCCATCTTCGTTGTGCGGTTCTTTAAAAATTCCTATTGAATCATATATGTTATTGTGGAATATATGAAATTCGCTTAGTGGCACTTTAGCTATGTATTTAATGTCTTCGTTATTATCTGATATTAAGCTATATTCCCAATTTCGGTGACCATACCATTCTTCGCAATAATCGTCAATTAGTTTGGTATGGTCAATACCAACGCTTTTTATTTCCCTATTTTCAGTTCTAATTGTTTTCATTTTATTACCCCTTAAACCAATTTGGTTTATCTGCTAGTTTTTGAAGTGTTTGCGCTAGTCCATCAATGGCTTCATCAGTTGTTTTGCAATATCTCTGCTCTACTACGTGCAAAAGATTTAATTCTTTTTTGTATGCATCTGTAGTCTCGCATTGTCTTCCCATGCTTATGTCAAATGAATATTTTAATTCATTAAGTCCAAATATGTAATCTCTCAGCAATCCTGATAGCCCTGCGCTCATTAATCTGTGTATGTCCAAGGGTTCGTTAGGTTTTTTAATTGGAATCGACAATCCAAAATGTTTCCAATTAGAATCTCCGCTATATTTACAAAAGCTATATGCAATTACCTCTACAGCATAACCCATCTTAGTTAGGACGTCACTAATTAGTGCTAGCGTGGCTCCAAGTCTTGCAAAATCTTTCTCTGTGTGTGTATGTGCTATTCCTACGTTCATTCCGATTCTGATATTGGAGCGCTGAGATTTTCTCTCAGTTGTAGACCAATATTGGTCTTGTCCGCCCATCAGCCTAGACATGCTTAGGTCATCGCCATCATCTCTGATGATTCTTTTTCTCTTGCAAGACAATCCCTTGCCTACAAATTTCGAGATTCTAGCATCCATATCTAACTCAGAGCGCATTTTTTGGTAAAGCCTGATAACTTTATCTGATGTTTGCCCAAGTGTGAGCGCTCTATGTAAGTTTTCTCGACCTACAACTTCTTTTCCATAAACCCATTTTTCGCGTTTGGAACCCTTAGTTCCATTTCTCTCGAAAAACAATTTGTTTTCGTATATGCATTTTATCATGCTATGCATATCAGGCAAGTGTACAACTGCATGTTTACCCTCAAATTTGTCATCTATTATTTTCGGCGTTAATATTTCTGTGGAAATGCTCATTATTTATACTCCCTTTTTAGTTCGTTAATTTGAACTTTACCAAGTTCCTCTTTCGTCCAACCTGTAGTTATTATGTCGAGAAACTGCTTGTTTGTTTTGCCTGCTAGCATCCATCTTTGTCCGTCGATAAAAAGCCTAGTGCTAATAGTCCTCCTTACATGGTTCTCATTACATCTTTTGCGAAGACTCCAAAGACACTCGGCCATATTTGAATAATCTCCTGAAAGCGCTCGTTCGATGTTCTTGTCGTAGTCGACAAACACCTTAACTGCTTGCAATCTGTCTAGCGTAGCTAAGTCAAGCTGACCTCTGCCCGCAAATTCAAAATCATTGCCGTCACCCCATGTGTTACTCGCAACTGCCACATGAAAATCATCATGTTTTTTGGCAAATGGATTTTCTTTATCATTTGGCGTCGCTAAAATGCCTTGATTATCTAGCACACTATTAAATACTAGACCAGCATTTGCATCGAATCCGTCAAATTCGTCCAAACATAAAAAACTACCATCTCGGAACGCTCTTGATACCGAGCCGTCAATAAATGTGCCGTCAAATGTCATCCTACCTGTCATATGTGATTCAGTAACTCCTGCGCTACCTTTTAGGTACTCGTAGTTACTTTGATTTATCGAAAATCCCAATGCTCTAGCACATTGTTCAATCAAATGGGACTTACCAGTCCCACTTGGGCCACATAACCAAACTCTTTTAAAGAGTTTCAAGCATTCTAGCACAAATGGAAACTGCTTATGTTTAAGGCCTGACGTTTCCTTTACTTCTACATCGTCGATATAGACTTTTATAGGTCGCTGTAAAGAGTTGATTTTTCTATCTACTTTTTCAGCTAGCTTATCAGTTTCGTTGCCAAAGGCATTGATTAAATCCGTTTCTACTTTTGATACCCTGTCGAATATCCCATCTCCAAGTTTTTCTGCTACTTTATCAGCTAGCATGTCTTCCAAACTCCCAGAAACAGCCGAAGGCTGTGGTGTGCTAGTTTGACTTGTGGGCATTGGTGTTGGCGTTGGAGTCGGTGTTGATGTAGATGGCTTATTGCCGTCGACAATAAAATCGACTAAATCGTCTTTAGACGTAGTCTGAATCCAAGACGTTTTTATGTTTTGTTGCCTAGCTTTAGCTATTGCTAGCTTTTTGACTCTGCCATGAGCCATTGAGTTTAGTTCACTTCGTGAATATGGTTGCATAATTTTCCTTTTGCCGATTTCGGCGATTGTTGGTTGTTTTATTATTTCTAGCATTTTCACTAAAGCTCAAATGCTAGAAATAATATTAAAGAACGGCTCTTATGACTTGTGCAATGATTCCAATTAAGGTAATTATTGCAAAAATATTTGCAATTTCATCGCTTGCTAAAAAGTCCACTACGCGTTCTATTAGTTTCATTTTTGTTCTCCTCTTAAGGTTTCTAGCTTTTTCACTTACGTTTCAAAGCTAGAAAACCTTAGTTGTTAATTGTTTTAGATAGTTACTACGTTTTTTTCTCCAACAGAGATTTCTAAAAATCTCTCTTCATGCTCTTTACAGAGGTCTCCATATTCGACGTTTATGAATAGATAGTTCATTTTAGGATTTAACCAAGTAAAGCATCCCTCTTTTCCAAAGAGGTTCATTCCCTCTGATTTGCATAGATTATCGTCACTATCTATGCCTTGCTTGTCTACTCTAAAGAGTAATCTGAAATCAAACCAACTTAGTTGGTGTTCTCTGTTATCCTTCGCGTCTGGTCTTATTCCAATTTGAAAATCAAAACAAAATCTCAAACCAAAGATATTTATATCTTTAGGGTTTATTTCAATTCCCTTGTAATGGCTCCTCCAAAACAGGGTTATGCTGTCGGTTAACTCTTTCATTTGAGTGTTTACTCCATTTCGACGGCTATGGTTTTTATTCTTGCTAGGGTGTTCTATGCCGTCATTATAGGACATGCTAGCATTTTTGAGTGTTCTAGGGTGTTTATAGGGTGTAGTTATAAACTACTCCCTAGCTACTCCCTAGGGTGTTCTTTTCTACGCGTTCCTAGAGTTTGGTCTAGGGGTGTTTATCCCAAAGGGATAGGACGTATTGAACCCTAGCTAGGAATCGAACCTAGCTATCCCAAAGGGATAGACCATCTAGGGTTTAGTTGTGTATTCTGTCGGCTACAGCCTACGCGCTTAAGTGCGCCCAGCGTTCCTGTCCGTCGGAGGATTCGTCGATGGTGAACCCTTGAGACAGCGCGGTTTTCATCGCATGGTCTAGCGCGTTCGGTAGGTCGGATTCCTCTCGGCGTTCTAGTTCGTCTTCGAAGTCGTAAACGGCGGGTGTAATTACCGCGCGGTTTTGCGCGTTCTTGACAAAGCTAGCTAGTTCGTCTTGGCGGAAATGTTCCTCATACGCGAGAAGAGCTTGCTCTTCTTCATGCGTGGGAATATCTACGCGTTCGGTGCTAGCTTGGGTGTTTACGTCGTTTCGGTTAACAACTTCGTTGTTAGGGTTATATATATAAATACTCATAGTTACTTCTCCTTCGCGAAGGGTGTCCTTCGCGTATTATACCATGCGCTAACATGGCTAGTTAAAACCTTCGACTTAGTGCCGTCGGCGGTACCCAAACTTAACCCTAAAAACTAGGCAAAACCTAGAAAAATCGTTATAACCGACGGCTATAGGTTCAAAGCTAGCACAAAAAGAGGCAAACAAATAAAGGAAGAAAGATAAACAAATAAAGGAAGAAAGATAAACAAATAAAGGAAGAAAGATAAACAAATAAAGGATTGTGGACGCGTAGAGAAAACCTCAATGCGAAACGCGTACTCAACGAAAACTCCGAACGCGAAACGCATGCGAAGGGGGGTGTGCATACGTAAAGTACAACCCATCCATTTTTTGCACATTTTTTGAGTTTAAGGGTGTGTATTTACTGTTTTTTTGTATTGTAAACCCTTTAATATATTATACTTATGGCGGTGCTATAGCAGAGCTATAGCGGTGCTATACTTTTGCCATGCGTTTGCCAATGGCATACTATGCTATAGCATTTCATTAGAACTAGAAATAGAACTATAATTAGAATTAATAATCTTAAAATAAAAAAAAGGTAAACCTTAAATAAAATAAAACTAAAGTTAAAAAATCATTATTTAATTACTTTTAATCAACCTTTTTTACTTTTGAATAATGTAACATAATCGTTATATTAATAGCGGGGCTTAAAATAATTTTAAAATAAATTCAGGAGCTTAAATGCCATACGAACAGAAAGATGATACGTTTACAATATTTGCCAATGATAAAATGAATGAAAAACAGCCAGACTATACAGGTCAGGGAAAAATTGGCGGTAGAGAGGTTAAAGTAGCAGGTTGGATTAAAATTGGACAATCTGGTACAGAGTATATTTCATTTAAAGTTGAAGAAAAAGGTGCGCCGTTTTAATTAGCACTTTATTTAAATGAATTTATTATTTAATAATTACCCTGTCTATAGACTGATTAATATTTGCAAGCGCTCTTTCTACTCTTTTATTGCGTTTTTATCGTTAGTGTGGTTCATTGATAAATCCTCCTTAGTTGCTAACATATATAATAAAATATTAATCTGGCTTCTATACTGTCTTGATGTCAGACGCAGGGCAAATTTTTATTTATCTCAATGAAAGTTGAATGTAGAGGTAAAAAATTTGATGTATATACACCAAAAGAGGCTAAAAAACTCGGAATTTCGATTGTTGAAGACTGGAGAAAGTCTGAAATAGGCGATTGGATAGAGACTCAAGATGGAAAAGTTATACAAGTTATTGGAAAACGCACAGCAAACCCTTCAAACATTAAAAAATCGTATATTTTTATTCGTACTGGCTATGGCGAATGTGGAGTTCATAAAAAACATGTTTACGCACAAGAGCAGCCAAACTATTATCGCGATAAATATTATTTTGGAAAAGATTTAATTAAGAATGTTAGGCCAACAGCAAAGCAAAGAACTTTTGTAGATGCATTATTTTTACATGGAAAAACAGATAGGCTTGGAATGTGGGATTCAGAATCAATCATTCTTGCTTACCAAAGTATATATAAAGACAATAACCCAGAGCAGGCGCTTAGGCGAGGTATGGGGATTCTTAAAAGAAAGCATATTAGGGAGTATATAGCCTTGAATATGAGAGATAAGCTCAGCGCACTTGGGATGGATGACGATTATGTCGCTGTAAAATACAGAGAAATGATTGAAGATGCAGAAATTCCACCCGCAACAAAGTTAAATGCGCTAAATAGAGTTAGTGACATGCTGGGTCACTTAGTAAAAGAGAAAAAAGAAGAGCAGGTAGAAGGGGTATTTGCTTTATCTGATGGAGATATTAAAAAATTATCATCTGTAAGAAAAACAATAGCAGAAACTACCTATGGCTCAAAAACCGACAGAAACGAAGAACTACATACATCATCCTCAATCAAAAAGTGAAGATGTCGATGTAACCCAGCCGGGAGTCGTGCATATTGACGATGAGCCATATTTCGTTGATGGAGTGGTTGCAAAGTTTATTCTTGAACTTTTAGACGAGATAAGTACACAAAAAGAAGAAATAAAAAATCAAAAACAAATTCTAAGCATTATGGAAACCTTTATTGGAGAGTTTGGTGAAGGATAATAAACAAAAAATGCTAGAGGCAATGTATTTGGACATTTTTACATTTGCAGACGTTCTTTTTGGAGACCCAGAAAATTCAATGCATTATCATTGTCGCTCCAAATCGCCCAATTTTCACCGCGAAATAGCAAAAACCTTAATAGATATGGACAGCGGTGATAAACTGGCCGTAGTGGCGCCAAGAGACCACGCAAAATCAACATTTATAAACTTGATATACCCACTTCATCGCATTTTGTTTGGCGAAGAGCGTTTTTTATTGCTTATTTCCGAATCTGAGATGCAATCTAAGTATAATTTGGAGGCAATTGGTAACGAAATTGAATTTAACCCTAAGATAAAATATTTTTTTGGCGATAGAAAAGGTTCTGTATGGGGAAAAGAAGAAAAAGAAATAATTGGAGCATTTGATGAATATGGAAAACCGAATGTTATGTGTAAATGCCTTATTCGCGGTACAGGCCAGAAAGTTCGTGGACTAAAATATGGAGCATATCGTCCAACTTTAACAATAATTGACGATGGAGAAGGTGAATCAAACAGCACTACCCCTACAGCAAGGGATAAATTTAGAAGATGGCTAAATGCTGCCGTAATTCCCGGTTCTGGAGACGCAAAGCTTGTATTTATCGGTACAATTGTAGATACAGATGCGTATTTAAACAGAATTGCTGGTCCTCTAGCTTACGATAAAGAAGGAAATTATAAAGTCAAGGGTTGGAAGTCGTTGTTTTTTCAAGCTGTGCCTCAAAATTTGCCAAATGGGAAATTTGGGACTTCTGGAAATGAGTTTGTTGATAAAAAAGGTAATGTAAAAGTTCTTTGGGAGGATAGAAGGCCATATTCTTGGCTTATGAATGAAAAAGAAAGGCTTAAATCTGAAGGCGATATAGCATATTTTTACCAAGAATATCAAAACATACCAGTAGATGACAGTTTTCGCATATTTAAATCTAAGGATATGCGATATTGGGAAGGTCGTTATATGTACGAAGACGACCAAAGCTTTATAATGAGAACAGATGAGGGTAGAAGAGAAAAATTGCCAGTAAATATATTTTTAGGAGTCGACCCTGCATCAAGTGAGAATGTAAAAGCTGATTATACTGTTATTATGGTTATAGCAGTAGATAAAGAATATAATATTTACGTTCTTGATTACTTCAGAGGCCAAGTAGCGCCTATGGATGGAGCTGATAAATTATTTGAGCTAGCAGATATGTACCACCCTAGAGATATTAAAATTGAAGAGACTGGTCATGTTATGCTAGCAGACTACGTTAGAAGACATTCAAAAGAAACTGGAAGATTCTATAATATTAATACTAGAAAGGCAATTAAAGCTAAATATTACAGAATTAAACAGATGCAACCGCATTTTGCATCTCATTCTGTATTTTTAAAAGAATCTCACGAAGAATTAGAAACAGAACTGTTAAACTTTAAAGAACATGGTACATTTAAAAAAGATACGCTAGATGCACTTCGTTGGGCTATTGATGATATATGGGCGCCAGATGTAGAGCAAAATGAAAAAGGGGAGTGGCTACCACCTCCTCCAGTTCTTGAAGTAGATTGGGAAACAGGGCAAATGTTTAGCGCTGCTGATTACGTTGAGGCTTAATGGGCAATTTTGACATAGATTTAAACTTTGGTCAAATATACGAAGAAAAAATACGCAATCTTTTTGAAGGCGAAGGCAGTATAGAAGTAAAAACTGAGCGAGATATATGGGCAGATACAGGAAATGTTGCTATTGAAATTAAATCAAGAGGCAAACCATCTGGCCTTTCAATTACAGATGCAAAATGGTGGATTCAAGTATTTACGATAGATGGAGATGTCAAGTTTATGCTTATGTTTAGAGTCGATAAACTTAAAAAAGCAGTTAAATATATGTATTTAAATGATTTAGCTCAAATGAAAAAAGGCGGAGACGACAATACTTCCGAGTTAATTCTTGTGCCAATCACTACTTTAATTTTATTAAATAAAAAATTTTGAACATATTGTAACATTTTTGTAACATTGGACGACTACATATGTTAAACTTACGTAAGCTTGAGACTAAAAAAATTTCAGCAGAAGAAGTAAGAGCAGAATATCTGCACTTTGAAAGCTCTTCTAGCGAATACCGCTATCAAATGGCGGAAGACCATGAGTTTTATCTCGGTTCTCAGCTAACAAAAAATCAAAAGAATTACTTGCTCAGCGTGGGACAACCCCCCGAAGCGAATAACAAAATACGCCCCGCAGTAGAGCAGGTTCTCGCGAATATCGCTGCATCTGCTCCTGAATGGGACGTCCACTCTGTTGGAAAGACTGATAATGATGCAGCGTTCGTGTTTGACCAGCTTTTAGATAAAATATGGTACGATTCTGATGCGGATGTTCATTTTCGACAAGCTTGTAAAGATTTTATTGTCAAAGGGTTAGCTTATATGTATATATATCCCGATTGGCAAGCTGATGGTGGCCTAGGTTCAATAAAAGTAAAAAGAATGCCACCAGAGTCTATTTTTGTTGACCCAAATAGTTCAATGCCTGACTTTTCAGATGCTAGCGCAATAATATATTCAGATATTCATACTAAAGAACATTTAAAAATATTGTTTCCAAAATATGCAAAAGAAATTCAAGATGCCGAGGAAGACCATCATAGAAATGAAACTGAATCTGGAAAATATTCAAGAGACCAAATTGAAACTAGAGGTAGTAGCTCATTAGACCATCAAAGTAGAGTTAGGAAATATTGCTATTTTATAAAAGTAAATGTTCCTCATGCTCTTATATTGGATACTAATACTGGAAAAAATCAATTATATACAAAAGATGAATACAAAGAATTAATTGAAGACAACAAATACCAAAGTTTTTTAGATGAAGGAATCATTACTGAACAAATAGCGTATAAGACTAGAATACGCGAGGTTTTTGTGGTTGGAGATACGGTCCTGTATGACGAAATACTTCCTATATCGGAGTACCCTATAGCAGTTGCTTGCAACGAACATGCTGGCAACCCCTTTCCTAGTGGCGATGTTAGACACGCCAAGACCCCTCAGCGCATGTTAAACAGGACCGAAGCATTAATAATTTCACATACAAACGCTACTACAAATTTTAAAATACTATATGAAGATGGTGCAATAGATGCTAGCGAAATACAAAAATGGCATATACCAAATGCTATAATTAGAGCAAATCCGGGAGCTTTGGCTACAGGTAAAATTAAAGAATTTGCACCTCCCGCAGTTTCTTCTCAATTGTACTCTGAAAAAGGACGATATGAAATTGATATAGAAACAGTATTTGGTGCGTATAAGTTTTTGCAAGGGAATGCTCAAGGCGCTCCGGGGACAGTTGGAGAAGCTCAAATAATGGACGAGTCTTCTTCTAGGAAACAAAATTGGAAAATTCTTCCCATATACGATATGTTAACAAGAGCAGCCAAAACTATTACCGAGTGGATGCCTAACGTATATGACCAGCAAAGAACTTTAAGAATAGTAAGTCCTGTTGGAGATGAAAGTGAATTAACTTTAAATATTCCAGTTATTGACGACAAAACAGGCGCAGTTAAAAAACTTTATGATATGCAAACATCTCAATTTGATGTAAGGGTAGTAGTTGGTTCTACTCGCTCTACATCTCCGATGGCTGAGTTGCAAAAAGATTTACAATTACTTGGAGCTGGTATATATGACAAAACTCAAGTAATAATGAATATGAAAGGCGACATTGATAAAGCATCTTTGATGCAAAGAATGGGCGAAATACAAAATTTGCAAGCGCAATTACAACAAGCGCAAGAAGAACTCAAGAAGATGCGAGGAGACTTGCAGACTCGAGAAAGAGAAGTGTTCCATGCTAATATGAGAGCTGAAATAAGTGAGGCTACTAAGCCAGTTTCTGAGGCAGTAAGCAACATAAAATCTAGCGCTAAATTGGAACAAGCACGACAAAGAGACAAGACCCGCATGGTCGGTGAGGAGTTGTCTGTCGTAAAACAAGCGATTAACTCAGAATCCAAAGCTCCGCAAGCATAGCGGATAACTTTTAAGGAGCATCGTAATGACAAATGAAGACCAGAAAAATCAGAATGAGGAAATGAACGAAGATAACCTTATGGCTGAACTCGATGAGTTCAACTCAGGCTCTTCTCAAGAAGCTGAAGAACAGCCAGTTGAAGAACAGCAAGCTGATTCGCAAAAAGCTGAAGAAGTTCAAGAGAATCAATCTGACGAGAAATCTGATAAAGAAATACCAGAAGAAAAAAATACTGAGATTGAGCAATGGCTAATTAAGAATAAGTTTGCAGATGACGAAGAAGGAAAGCAAAAGCTAGTAGACGCATATAGGCAACTTCAATCAAAGTCCGACAAGGAACGCAATGAATGGAGTAGTGAAAAGCAAAAATATGAAAAACTAGCTCAATTAGACGACTTTCTTGCGAGCAATCCAGATGTAGTTCAAAAACTGACAGATTCAGTTCAAGAAAAACAAAAGGATTTAAACGCTCCGCCAGTTAAGCCGGATGATTATGACATTCTTGATGAAAGTATTGAAAACTCTAGCTCCGCAAAATGGCGAGAAAAGCATGATAAATGGTTAATCAACCAAGGTGCTACTCAAGCTATGTTAGAAGTTGAAAAGCTAAAATCTGAACTTTCAGAGTCTCAAGCTTTCGACGCAGAAACAGCAGAGTTGCAGAAAATGGGGTTAAGCGATACAGAAGTTGTTGAATATCGACAATTTATGGCTGACCCAAATAATGTATCTCAGGAGAACTTAGTTCAAATCTGGAAAACTTTATCAAACAAAGGGAATAGTCCTGAACAAAATTCAGCTAAACAAACTCCAAAGGTAAAAAACAAGCAAAATAGCGCAGCTGCGATTAGTGGTAACGCGCCTCAAGCTGTTGAGCCGGAAGAGAAGGTAGTAGATGATTTTTGGAAAGGGATTATGGAATTTAATAATACTAATACATAGTGTTATAGTCTCTTTTTTTTAAGTGTACTGTAACATTATTGTAACATAAATAGGAGGCATTAAATGTCTACAACAAGTTACGGTACTGGTACTGCCCTTCAGTTCTCGGACGCATCTCAAAGACAAGTCCTTGAATTAGGGTCTAAAATCCATTACTACAATCCTAATGCTACTCCCATTTTCTCTATGTTCGGAATGAAGTCAGTGGTGACTCCAGTCCCTATTTTTGAGTGGATGGAAGACGAGTACATGATTAAAAAAAGTGAGAAGTTTACAACAACTTCAGACCAGCTTTCAGATACAGCAACTGCTGGTGTTAATGGTAAAAACACAATACTAATCTGTGAAAGACAAGCGCAAATGGAAATGTTTGAAGTAGGTGGTATATATTCCGCCTCTCATTCAGGAAGTTCATTTAGTGATACTGCTATAACCCATTTAATATGTATAGCTGTTGGGAAGCAAGTAAATCACGGCTCTGCTACAGACCTAATGGTTCAGTTTATTGGGGCGCATGCTCATGGAAGTTTAGATGCTTATCTATGTGAAGAAGAAGATGGTTCTACTGATATGATTGTTGCAAATAGCTCTGGTGTAATGACATTAGAATACGTTGCTAATGCAGGTCGTTTTTACGAAGCTGGGTCTGCAACAGACTATTATGGTTATCAAAATCATAGCGCAGCAAATGGTTTCGGTGAGATTAATTTTGATGATGATGATTATTTCATGCGTGAAAATGGCGTTTCAGGTATTGCTGAAGGTTCCGCTGTTGGTGTAGAAACTCGTAAAAAAGTTCGTAGGTTGAAAAACTGTACGCAAATTTTTCGCGAGCCGTATACAGTAACTGGAACTGCAAAGGCATCGAAGCACTATGGTGGTTCAGAGCTAGCAAGATTGCAAGCTAGAAAGCTAGCGAAAATCAAAGGAGATATTGAATGGGCTATTTTAACAAATGGCGCACTCTCTCTTGATGCAAACCAAGAAAACCCAAAACGTACCTTTCAAGGTTTTGATGTTAGCGCTTCTAATGGTGCGGTAGTATCTTTGAATGGTGCTAGCAATACTAATTGCCAATGGGATGTAAGCTCTGGTCTTTCTAACCTAGATGGTGTTTCAGAGTATCTATTCCATGACATGGTTTCAGGTTCGATGAGAAAAACGGTATTTTGTTCTAATAAGTGGCTTGTTAATCTTGTCGCTGCTACAAGAACTGCTGATACTGGTTTTTACGATACTGGTGAAAAAACAACAACTGGTCTAAGGGTTCGCTCTTATATGGGTCCAGTTGGTCAGTTAGACTTTATCCCCCATCCATACTTAAATGGTTCTTTAGAAGATTACGCTGTTGCGGTTGACCCTGCGAATTTTTCAATTCGTCCGTTGGCTGGTCGTAACATGCAACTTCGTAAAGACATCGTTAAGGATGGTCGTGATGGTCAAACTGATGAATGGCTAATGGAAGTTGGCGTTGAGATTCGCAATGAGCAAACTCACGCAATAATGAAGATAGTCTAAAACCTAATAATCGCTTGGGGGCGGGCAACCGCCCTCAAGTTTGATAAAGGAATAAAAAATATGGCAGAATCATATAAAGATTCATTAAGAATAAATAATAACAATCAGGGTGTTGACTCAACACTAAGAACTGTTGTTTCTGGCGATGGCGATACTACTGGACTACAGTTAGAAGATGGTACAACTGGGAATATAGGTGTTGTTGGTGGTATCATTGCTGGAGTAGAAACGGTCGATGCAGGTAATGGCTCAGGAAACGCGACAGCGCTTTCGTTAAATACATTAACATCGTTTGTTAATACAGCTACAAACAAAAGTCATGTTAGCCTTGCAGATGGTACAGCGGGTCAATTAAAAATTATTTTTCACAAGGTGCTTGCAAATACAATTTCTCTTGTTGTAACCCCTGCAAATTTTGCAGCAGGTTCAACACTGACATCAGACGCTGCTTCAAGAGGAGTAATGTTGATATTTGATGGTACAAATTGGCAAGTTCTTGGAGAAGTTACAGGGACTGCTGAATTTGTAATTGCATAGTGAAAGAAACAACATACGGAACAGGGGCAACAGCTTTTAGCGATGGTTCGTCAAGAATACCAAATACGTTAGGGAGAAAAAATTCTCGTATTCGTAAAAAACGTAAAAAAAGAAAAGGATATTAACTATGCCTTACGTTGATGGAGTAAAATATCCTTACACGCCTGATGGTAAAAAAAAGGCAAGTAGGGCTAGAAAAAAATACAATAATAATAAGAAAAAACAATGAGATACCAAGAGGCGTATGAATTAATTGATGCTGGCGTTATTGCTGGGGGTATAGAACTTCCTGTTTCTCATAATTTAATGGAAATATACTTTGACCAAGCGGTTAATGATATTGCAATGAGGTCAGTTCGCAAAAAAGACTCTCAATCATTTAGTGCTAGCGGTAAAGAATATGTGCTTACAAAAGGTAATTATTCTGGTCAGATATATAAAGTAGAATTAGACCAAACAGATGTTCCTTTTGTAGATGAATCTGCTGTTATTTCTAATGTTGAAGATGATGACATATCTAAAATAGGTTATTATATTAAAACAGATATTTCAACAGGAAACATAACTGGAGTTACTAGCGCAAACCCAACAGTTATTACATCTAGCTCTCATGGTTTAGATACTGGAGATTTTGTTATTTTTAGTGAAATATCGGGTCACTTTACGACAGAAACAGCAACCTTTAACGGCGACCTTGTTTCTGGCCCCTCCCATTTAAACGGAAAAAGATTAGCTATAACAAGTGTTGATAGCAATTCTTTTTCTGTTGCAATTAATTCTTCTAGTGGAACTACAGCTTATTCTAGCGGTGGCTTTTGGCAAGAAGATACGCATAAGTTGTATTTAACAAAAAATCCAGACTCAGGAAATACATTAAAAGCTTTTTATTACGCAAAGCCTGAAGAAAAGTCAAGCATAACAAGCAGAATTGACCTCCCCTCTCAATTAATTCCTTCTGCTATTCACAATACTTTAGGTCATTTTTTAAATCTTGGAGGAAATCTTCAAGTTGGTAGCGGGCATATGGGATTAGCTAGAAAAATAGAACAAGAATATATTGAAACTTCAAGAGCAAAAGAGCCAATGCCTCATTTATTGCCAAATCCAATGCAGGCTTTTGTTACTACTAGAAATGGCTCTATTGATAATCTAACTGGAGCTGATGATTAATGGCTACTTTTCAAACAAGAATAGAAGATATAATTGGAACTAACGCAACTTTAGGCTCAGATGATGCTAGCGCAAACACGCAAGCAATGGATGATGCCTTGTCAGACGCTGCAAATGAAATATTAAGTAAAATTAAAGAGGATTTTATTACTGCCTCTATGATTAATAATACAAATTCTCAAGCAAATCCAATCGCTAGTGGAGATACTAAAAATTCTATACCAAGAATTGTATCAATACAAAGATTAAATAGCACAGAAAACGGAGCATTTTATGTTGATTGTGTTTATAGAGACCATACTTTATTTTCTAAATTAAATAATCCAAATAGCATTTATTATGCAACAGCAGAAAGTCCAGTATGGACAATATACCAAAAAGAAATACTGGTATTTCCAACTCCTTCATCAAGTGCAAAAGTTGATTTATATTACGTTCCAAATCCTACTGTTGCGAGTGCCAATACAAATACATCAAATCCTACTTTTCCTCAAGAATTATTGCAACTTATTGTATTGGGAGCAGCATTTAGGTTAAAACAAAGACAAATTACATATTTTAACGAAGATGAAGATGGCGAAGTAGTTGCTCTTCATAGAGCGCAATATCAAGAAATTTTAGCTCAATATAATAGTGAATTAGCTCCTTATTTAAAAACAAGCAATGCCTAAACAAGCTTATGTAATAAATAAATTTCATGGAGGAGTAAGTTCAAATCCTGACCCTAGGGATATTAATGAATCTGAATCTCCAGATATTTGTGCCTCAACAGATAATATTGGCAAATTAACCACTATTGGAGACTTCGATAAAGGAAGTGACGATAATAATAGCACTAGCACAATATCGGGGCATAAAAGCGGTTTATATGTTATGCCTAGCGATAGAAAAGTTTCAAGTGAGGCAGAATCTGATGAGGATTTAATTTTTCATTACGATTATGGAACTGAAATTGACGTAAAAGATAGCGGTGGATGGACAACTGGGGAAATAACAGTTGCAAGTAATACCCAGCCTACTTATTTCTCGGCAGACGGAGTATTGAGAGTTGGAGACGCAAATTTAAATAGCAGTAGCACAATGAGGTGGTATGGCCATATAAGCAGAACTGTTTTTAGTTCCCTTGGCTGTTCTGAGACAATTGCAGATTGGATAGAGGCAAGCACGTCTTTAACAAAACCCGGAGGTGGAAATTGTTTAATTAGTACGCCATCAAGAGCCTCTGATTCTACAGGCCCAAACTCTAATAAAAGTGAATATAAAGGCGCTATAGGTAGCTCTTTAATAGCCACAAATCAATTAAACCTAAGAGTAGGTATTGCAGATGCCGTTTCTGTTAAAACAGATGGAACTGGAATTACTGCATCAAATTTGACTCTTTCTCCATCTGATGCTAGCAATAATAAACATGATTACAGAGAATATTCAGGCGGTTCAAGTGGGGTATATGATAATGCAAAGGATATATACCCATTATTATTTAATAATAATATTTTAATTGGTGGAGAACATTCTGAAAACACAGTAAATGGCGCAACAAATGAAGCGTATGCAGACGGAATTACTAATTTAAATTTTACAATAAATGAAAAAAAATCTATAGCAATTGGTATTTATTTTTGGGAAGACTCTAGTGCAAATGCAGGTGGTTTTGAATTTATTGATTTTGTTACAATAAGGTTAGGGACTGGCTCAAGTGACTACAGGGAATGGCAGATACCATCTAGCAAAATGGATAGCGGATGGAATGTTATTGTATGTGAGCAAGGAAGACACACTTCAGAATCTGGCACTCCGCCTTTATATGGAGAATCTCACGATTATTTTAGCATAAAAGCTACTCAAGCAGATACAAGCACTAATGCAAGTACCGATATACCATGTTTTTATATTAGCGGACCAGCAATTATTAACAATGTTGGTAGTGTGGGCTATACAGAAGGAACTTATTATTTTAATTACACATGGTTATATGATGACGAAAAACAAGAATCATTAGTTAAGAAAATGAATGACACCGATGATAGCGATGGCCACGCTAAAGAATTAAATAAAATTACTATTGTTGGAGCGCCTTTATTATTCAATTTTGATATTTATATCAATCCAAAAGTGAGTTCTTACGGATTAAACAAAAGAATAGTTGGCTCTAGGATTTATTATAAGAAAAAAGATGACGATTCTCATTATTTAGTTGGCGAATGTAATTTTGTCGATAAAGGATTTAAATTTTTTCCAGAATCAGAAACTTATGATTATGATTTTGCAGATGTAGATGACACAACTTCCAATCTTGCAAATGCAGTTTTAATAAAAGGAATAACTCCAGAGTCTGCAAATGTTGTGGATACTTACAAAAGCTTAAATGGATTTTATCAAAAAGTAGATACTTTGTATGCTTTATTTAAAAGCGGTACTATACAAGGAAGAAGAGCTTATGTAGGGAATGTTAGGCAGAACGGAGTTAGCTATCCAGATAGAATGTTAAAAAGCATGGTTAATAAGTTTGATACATTTCCAGATAAAGAATCAATTGTAGATGTTGCAGTTCGAGATGGTGAAAACATTGTGAAACTTGAATCTTTTGCAGATAGAATTTTACAATTTAAAGAAAGAACATTATATGTTATAAATGTTGCTCAAAATGCAGAGTTTTTGGAAAATGTATTTCCACATAAAGGAATTGAAAAAGAATATCATAGTACAAAAACAGATAAAGGAGTAGCTTTTTTTAATTCAAACGGAGTATATCTTTATAATGGAAATTCAGTTTTAAATCTTTTAGAAAAAAATGGAATATCTCTTATAAATGAAAATACTTGGAAAGCTTTTGTCGAAGATGGTGGCATTCAATTTGCCTCAATAGTTTCAGTACCTAAAAAACATCAGTTAATAATATCTAATAAGTATTCAAGTCTTTATATTTATAGTTTTATTACAAAATCTTGGATTCACAGGCCTAGGGGATTAGGCGACGTTATAGCCCCTGATATTAGAGAAACAACAAGAGAGGTAATAGACGGAAATAATGATGTTTTTTTTATAGGAGGAAATACTTCTACTATATTTAAATACGATGCAGAGCCTACAGACCAAACTAGCTTTCTTTATAAAACAAAAGATATTGATTTTGGCAACCCTTCTGTTAGAAAAAAAATATATAAAGTTTATATAACATATAAAACTGGAAATAGTAACTATGTTCCAAACATAACATGTGCATACGATATAAATGGTGCAGGAACTTACAATAAAGCCTTTAAAACAGATGAAAATTATTATGCTTACCCAACTGGAGACTCTTTAACTCCATCTGAAAATTGGAAAACTATATCATTAAAGCCAAATGTGTCTTCAGAGGCTAATAACATATATTCTTTTAGTCTAAAACTTGAAGTTGGAACAATTATAAACCAAACTGCCCAAGCTACTTCTCCAAATTCTGCAACTATTCTTTTGCATTCTGGTGCTTCTGGTACTGACGATTTTTATAATAATTTATTATTAACAGTTTATTCTGGCAATGGAGCAGGCCAAACTGTAAGAATTACTGACTATGATGCAATAACGGCTGACGAATTATATACAAAATACGCAACAGTAAATCCAGCGTTTACTTCTCCAGTCCCAAATGGCTCTTCTAAGTTCGTACTTGGCGTTGTACCGAAAGAATTTGAAGTAAACGATATAACTATCATCTACAGGGTAAAAAGCATTAAATAATGGCATTTAATAGGCAAGAAAGAAATTTAAGCGCAAGGAAATCAAGCGCGCCTATTTTTAGAAGGGGAATCCCAGATAATAAAGAAGGCGCAGATGGGGATATTGCTTATATTGACATAGACGGAGTAGGTACTGTCCAATATGTAAAAAAAGAAAATGCTTGGACTCCAGTAACTTCAAAATTGGATTTTACAACTCAAGGCGAAAAAGTTTCTCAAGCAAACTCTACAAATAATTCGTTTATAGCTCAACTAGGCTTTTATTTAGACAAGTTTAGAACTGATATTACTGACATGGTCAACTCAATGATAGGCTCTTGGGCAGTTGGTTGCAACTTTACAATTGATTACAACTATAATGATAATACTCTTATAAATTATTTAAATTTTAATACTAACTCTATATCAGATTCAGACCAATTTCAATCTTTTCTTGTGCCATTTGGTTGCAAATTAAAAAATATTAATTTTGCTATTACAGTAGCTGATGCTAGCGAATCTTCATATGTATTTGAATTGTTAGTAAGAAGTTATACAACTGACAGCTCTAGCACTACAACAGAGTCTACTATATCATTTACTGCCAATTCTCCCGCTGGGCAAACAATTCGATATGTAAATGTTCCAGTTGATGTATCTATGAATATTTCGTCTCATTATATTGTCACTATTAGGCAAACAGGATTTCCAAATAACATTAATGCAACTAAGCCATCTAAAGCAACGGCATATTTTTCAAAAATTTAGGAGTTAAAAATGTCAGTAGAAAACAGAACACCATCAGTAACAGAATTATTAGAAAGTTATAAAAAAAGTATTGGCGAAGGTGGAGAGGTTAATACCGCGTTATTAATACAAGCTTTGCGCAATAGGCAAGCAAGAGCTGAAGAAAAAGATGCAGCTACGGCTAAAAATATACAATCTGTTGGCAAACTTGGATTAAATGTTTTAAAAGCTAGAAAAGATTTTCTTTTAGCAAAAAGAACAAATCCAGAATTAACATTTAGTGAATTTATACTTAAACCCGAAAATTCTGCTAAGTATATGCTAGAAGGAGTAGAGTCTATTTCAAGTGGCAAAAAACCTGAAATCGGAATAAAAGAAATATTTAATCCGTTCAGTAAAGAATATAGTAGAAATTTAAACGCAGAAAAAAGTCAAGAAATGCTTGAACAAGCTAGAAGAGAGGCTGTTCAAAAAATGCCATCATCTCAAGTAGATATGTTGCCTGACCAAAGTTTTAGCGCTGAGCCAGAATTAAAAGATTTTTCAAGTTTGCCAACTGCTCCCCCAGTAGCGCCAATGGGCAATGTTGCGGGACAGGGTTTAAATGATATGTTAAATCGTGGAAAAACACCATTTATTCCATCGGTAACTCGTCAATATGTCAGCCCAGAAAAAGTTGCTGAAATGACTAAAGTAAATCCAATTCAAATGGAGCCAGTTAATGCGCGACCTAGACTTATAAATCCATTAGAAAATATAAGAAAAGGAAATCAAAATTTGCTAGAAGGAGTTGAAAAAGTCCCAGTATCAGACCCTTTATCTCAAGCTAGCTCATCTGGTGGAACTCTTGGAACAGCTTTTAATGCGCTACAACTGGGCATGGGAGCTTATAACACTTCAAAAGCTACAAATACTGAAGATAGGCAAAGTGCAATTGGCGATACAGCTCTTAGCGCTGTTGGAATGGCAGTACCGCCAGTAAACGCATTTAAAACATTACTTGATTTAACAAAAAACATTCGCATGAATAGGAGGAATAGTTATGGGTAAATGGCATCCTATGTCTGGTAATTTTGGCCTTTTTCAAACAGAGGGTTCAATTCAGGCAGAAAAAGCAAGAAAATCTCTTCAAGACCAAATAAGAAATGTATCATTAAGAGAAGAAGGGGTTGATGAATATTTTGGAAACCTTCAAGAAATTACAGATGAAGAAAGATTTTTGTTTGATGAAGGAAATAGAATCCAAAGAGATAAAAACATACAAGCAAAAGAAGCATCTGAAACTGGATATTTAAATAGTTTAGAAACTTTTTTAGCAGATTCTTATAATATTAAAAATGAATCAGATGCAAAAATAAGTAGAGCAAATTTTGCAAATGCATCTGACCCAATGAGCGCTTTTAGAAAAAAAATAAGAAGAAAATCAATTCAAGATGCAGAAGAAAATCAGCGCTTTAAAGACACCTCTCTTAATTACAATATTGCAAGTGGGGAATTAGGCACTCGTTCTAATAGATTGGGCTTAGATAGACGAGAATTGCAAATTGGAATGGAAAAAAGTAAAGCAGAGCAAAATATTCAAGACCAATTATTTCAACTTCGTGAAGCTTTAGCTGAATATACATAGGAGATAGTTATGGCATACAGAGACAAAGTATTTAATGCAAACGTATTAACTGATTTACTTAGCACGTATTTGACGCATCAATCTGGTGAGCGTGAAAAATATTACAAAGCTGAGCAACAGGCAAATAAACCTCAATATAGAACCGTAGACGGAAATTTGGTAGAAATCGGCAGAGGCGGTCAAGTAAGAACTCTAATGTCAAAGCAGCAAGAAGAAAAAGAACCCAAGTTTGAAGATTTTACTAAAGACGGCACTACATACAAAGGTCAGTTTATGGGAAAAGATTATACCCAAACCACAGAAGATATAGAAGTTGGTATGCCAAAATCTTATAAATACACAGGCTTTAGTAAGGCTCAGTTTAAACCAGAAGACCCTAATAGTAGAGCAGAAGAAATAGAAAATATGGATATTCGAAGAATGGTTGCTGACCGCAAAACATTAATTAATAGAAAAAATAAAAATTATGATGTTGATGATTTAATAATGATAGAAAAAGGCATAGTGCCTAAGAATTTTACAGATAAAGACCAAGAAAAACTTGATGCTCTAAACAAAAAATTATCTGAAATAGGTTTTGATATATTGCCAGACGCAAATAATAATTCTTCTAGTTTATTACAAAATTTAAAAAATGAATTTCCAGCAGTAGGTGAAGGCAGTGACCCTCTTACAGAAAAAGATGCTAAGTATTATTATAGTGATAAAGGTAAATCAGATATTCAAAAAATGGTAAAAGAATATGAGCAAAAGTATCCTCCGGGAACATACGACCCTCTTGCAATAGATATGGAAAGAAGTCGTTTTTGGTTTGATTTAGAACAAAAATATTTACCAAAACAATCAGATGGCAAAGCAATAAATTTGGGAAAAAAGTATTACATGCAATATAATTTTGATATTGAAAAAAAATATGGAAGAGGTGGAAACTTAAATAGCCCTGACTCGGTTAAGAAAAAAAGTTTTTGGGATAATTAAGATGTCTGAAAATAATCAAAGATTGTATAATTATTTAAACGAAAATACCGATTTTAAATTCGGGACTTTTGATGAGTTTAATGAAAAGTTAAAAGAACCAAAAGACGCTGAAAAATTAAGAAATTATTTAAATGAAAATACTGAATTTGATTTTGGCGACTCTACTACGTTTTACAACAAGGTAAACGCAGAAAACGTTACGCAAGAACAGCAACTTAATAATAATTTTAATATTGCAATTACCACAACTGATAGTTCTGAGCAAATATTGCAAAACGAACTAAATACTCCAAATTCATCTTCCGTTGCATTAAGTCAGATTACAAATCCTAATTACGAAACAGGTCAAAAAATAGATAGCTCAGACTACGGATATTTTCAAATAAATGACAAAATTTGGAATGATACATCAATGTCTATGTTTGGTAAGCCTGTTGGAGATTTGAATAATGCTGAAAACATCGCGCTAGCATCACATATTGAGAAAAAAAGTCCTCTTTCTTGGAATAATTGGGTAGCCTTTAACAGAGGAAGGCATAAGGATTTTGATGAAATAACTGATGAGCAAATTGTAAATAACTATGGAGTTCCAGTCGATGTATTAGACTCTATCAATCAATCATTTGATGACCCAATAACAGCCAAAAAAGTTATGCTAGCAGAGTCTGGCGGGGATTCAACAGCTATAAATATTAATTATACACCTCAAGAAGAAGGCCAAGAAACGGTTCCCCAAGAAACATTACAACAAAGTAGCAAGCTAATAAATGATATACAAAATTTTCAACCCCAATTTGAAACAGCAGAACCAGACTCTACTGATGTTGTTACAGAAATGGAAAAACAAGATTATCCTACTTTTGGTTTAAGTGGAACTCAAATTGCTCCATTTATTCAAGAAAATGTAGAAGATTTTGGAAGGTGGTTAACTGACCTTGATGACCCTAAATGGGAATCAAGAGAACTTGAAAATTTAAAACCAGTATTTGAATTTGGAGTCAATGCAATGAGTAGAATTGCAGAATTGCCGGGATTGGCTATTGATATTCCAACTTCTTTAATTGCCACTCCAGAAGAAGCGGTAATTGGTTTGTTAAAATTTATTCCTGAAGAATTTAATAATTTAGTATTAGCTACGGGAACATTAGATGCTTTAAGTCCTCTTATGTCTTTAGCTGGTTATGATTTATCAAGAGATGAACTAAACAAAATGAGAACCGATGCTCAAAAGCATATATTTGATACTGGAGGTGTTTACACATATTTTGCTGCGTCAGGGCTTACTCATTTAGGAAAAAAGAACTCGAATATTATTGAAAAAAATAAAGAGTTTAGAGATGTTGTTGAGCTAGCAAACGATAGACCAGCTATGGGAAGAGTTACCCCAGAAATGCAAAAAGCGGTTGAAACTTTAAAGAAAAATACAGAACTAAAAGAAAAAGCAGAAGTTGTAAAAAACAATCAATTACTTACTGATTATTTAGAAAAATGGGAAGTTGAGAAAAAGGTTGAAAAAGCCAATGTTGTCTCGGAACAATTAGAATTAAAACTAGATACAAAACCTGTTGCTAAAAAAACAAAAAAACAAAAAACGCAAAAAACAGAATCTACTGAAATAAATCTTGAAAGAGACATGCCTAGTCCAACAATAGAAATAAATAAGATTAAAAAAGAAACTCAAAAAATTCAGAAAAAAGTAGAAACAGTTACAAAAAAAATAAATAAAGAAAAGAAAAAACAAACAAAAACTAGCTCTAAAGAAGTCGTACAAGAAATAAAAATAGAAAAATCTTCAGATTTAGGTAAAGCAAAAAATCTTGAATCTATTAAAGGAGAGCCTGCTAAAAGATATAATTCAAAAGAAAAAGTAGACGCTTATATAGAAAAGAAATTAGGTGAATATGTAGGCCAAAATGTTGTTGCTAATTATGGAAAATTAAAAAATGGTAATTATATAGTTAAAATTTTTAAGAAAACAAAAGAACAACCTCTACCTATTACTGCTACTAAACGTACTGGTCCAAAAATAAAAAAAGAAGCTAGCACAGAGATTGTTGGTAAAATGAGAGACCCAAGAAGTTTAAAACGTAGAATACAAAATGAAAACATATTAGTTAAAAAATACGAATCTCAAATATCTGAATTAGGTAGAAGTACAGAAATAAACTTAAAAGAATTAAATAAATTAAAAAAACAAAGCCTTGAAACTGGAATAAAATCGCCTAGAGAGCAATTATTGGCAAATTCTATAGACGCTGCAAATATTTTAATTGAAAAAACTCAATATGAAGTTCAAAAATTAAAAACTACTCAAGAATTAATGAGAGACGTAGTTCGTAACGTTTCTAAAAGAACCGCAAAAGGCTCTGTTGGTAGAAATGCAGGCAGAACAACAAAAGAAAGAATTGAAATAGATAGAATGAATAGAGAACTTGCAAGAGACATTAATCTTTTGTGGGAAAAAGGCAATACGGGAGCAAAGAAGACTAAAAAAGCTTTAATAGATTATCTAAAAGAAAATAACGCTCCAAAGGTATTAGTGAATCATGTTAAGGATAATTTTAAAGAGCTGTACGATTATACTACAATAGAAAATGCTAAAATTCTTGCAAATGAAATAAATGCTGAACTACCTCAAAGCCAAGGCGAAGTAAGAGGAACAAGAACCGCCACAAGAACTAGGGATGAATATTTTGACAATTTAAGAGTTGATATTATAAGTGGTAAAGAGCCTAATAATGTAAAATTACCTCAAGTTAATTTAATGGAAAGCTTAACTAACAACATTGGTGGAGAAAAATCAGCAAAAGCAAAAGGAACTAGAACCTTAGCAGATATTGAAAGAGGTACTAAAGAAAAAAACAATATGGCAAAAGTATTCCATGAGCTAAAAACTGGAGAACTTTCGGTAAAGGCATTACCTGAACTTCAGGCAGGTCACATACATACTACTGCTACTCTTTTAGAGGAATTTGCTAAAAATAGAAATCCTGCTACTAGAGAATTATTAATAGAATCACTTTTAGCAACTAAATCATACATATCAGAACCTGCAAGAGCGCAAAGAAATTTAAGAGACTTAAAAGCAGAAGGAATACGAAATTGGAAAGAATATGAACAGTTTTTTAATAATGATGCTACATTAATTGAATTAATGAGAGGCGTATATGAAGGCAAAGAAGTAAAAAGAAGTAGGTTATTTAAGCTAGCAGAATGGGGAAGAAACATGAAGCTAGCAACAGGTTCTTCCATAATAAGAAGTCTTGCAGGCAACACGATGTCTAGCGTAGATGCTTATGCTAGAATGCCTTTTGAATTTGGCGCTGATTATTTAATTAGAAAAACAAGTGGCGTTTTATATGAATTAACTAATGGTTATTATGGAAATTTAAGCCCTAATCAAATGAGTAGATTAGAAATTGGCGCACAGTTTGCTGGTTATCATGCGGGATTTAGGAAAACAGGTAATTTATTGTACGATATGTTAATGGAAAATGACAGAGCATTGCGAGAAAGCCCGTTTTTTCAAAGAGAGGGATTTACTTATAAAGACATTAAAGGTAAAAAAGGTGTAGTCATTAGGACGCCTCAAAGAGTGCAAGGCATGATTGATATTATGTATCGCGTTCCTATGACAAATGCTTATATGCACCGTTATGCTGTTCGACAGGCAATTAAAGATGGTTACAAAACAAAAACAGAAATTTTACAAAGAGCAAATGAAATTATAGAAACACAATCTTTAGATGCTAAGTTTATGGAGCGAGCTAGAAAAGACGGAGAATATGTAACGTTTCAGAGAGAATTAAAAGGTATTGGTGCTTGGGCAAATAAATTAAGAACTGGAAATACTAGAGGAGCTGCGGTAACGCAAATGTTAGTTCCATTTTTTAATACTGCTGGCAATTTATTTAGATATACGCTAGAACACACCCCTCTTAATGTGTTTATGAAAGATTTTAGGCAGGGTTTAGTTGAGGCTTTTAGCAGAGAAGGAGCAGGAAGTAGAAAGCTAGCAACTGAAGTCGGAAAAATATCTAGTGGCCTTGGCACTATGTATTTATTAAATGAATTTTTAGTTGAAAATGCTATGGGTAATCTTACTGGAGACTGGTCAGATATGTTTCCAGAAGAACGGAATATGAGAACTGTAGATGGCCAGCAAGAATATGCTTTAAAATTATCAGATGGAAATTGGGTTAGTTATCGTGGATTTGAACCTATGTCAAGCTATTTAACGTTAATTGAAGCGTTACAAAGAACCGAAGAAGATGCGTATTCTAGTGATGAGAATATAAAAAAATATGGAAATATGGTAAAAAACGTAACTCTTGAATTAAGTAAATCGTTTGCAGAAAATCCATTTCTTGCAGGAACTGGAGATTTATTTAAAGCAATGCACGGAAGAAAAGATTGGTTAGATTTTTCATTTAATTTTATGGCTGGTATGACAGTTCCGGGTACATATAGACAATGGCTTAGTGTTGTTGACGATAAAAGAAGAAGAAGATTTAAGCTAGCAGATTACGACGAAAATACAAATTATATAGAAATACTAGAAAGCCAAGCAGAAAACGTGTTACCTTGGTTTATAGATGGTGACAACTTTGAGGCGCTAGACCCATTTGGTAATGAAATACCTAAGCCGGACCCTGTTGGCGGTTTGCTAGCATGGAGAAAAACACAACCAAAAAATGACCCGGTATATAAAGAAATACAAGAAATTTATTTTGACCAAGGAAAAGGTTTTAAACCTGCTAGCGCATTTTTTACTTCTTCTGACTTAGCAAAGATAAAATTAGCTCCAGAAGAACACTATGCGTTAATTAAAGCATCTGGGCAAGAGTTGTATAATTTTTTATCAAAAATAGTGCAAACGGAAGAATATCAAAAAATTCCTCCAGCAATACGTCGAAAAAAAATTAATGAAATGAAAGAAAAATATATTAATACCTATAGAAAACTTTTCTTTACACAAGATTTAGCTGTTCCAAGTGCAATTATGAAAGCTAAAGAAATAAGCGGTGAATTTCAAACTCCAAAAGACAGAGAAGACTATTTAAAAGAAATGCGAAGTCAAATTCCACCTCGAACAGTAGATGAAATTCTCAATGAATATTTACAATAATTTTTTTTATTTTAGTGTAACATTTTTGTAACATTTATTCTTAAATTCTGTTATAATTAATAATTGATGCGCCCATGTCAACCATTCTCGGACGGTAAGGCGCACATAAACAAAGGAGAATAATATGGCTAATTACGAACTTCCAAAAAACAATAAATTTTCTGTAGTAGCAGCGGGAAACGTAGGCCTAGGTCAAGTGGGTTCTGCTCTTTTAGATAATGGTGAATCTGCTGCTAGCTTAGGAACTAGCGCTGTAGTCGCAATTACAATGCTAGAAGATACTACTTTTACAACCTTAACTCAGTCTGATGCTGTAATTACTGGTACTGGCACATCTACCCATGGAAATTCTGTAGTTAATACAGATGTATTTCCTGCTGGAGTAACTATATATGGAAATTGGACAGCAGTTACAGTAAATGTTGGTCTTTGCATTGCTTATCTAGGTTAGAACTGTGCTAGGTTTAGGCTTATCATTTGCTAAGCAAACAGCAAAAGTATTTAGCTATATAAAAGATAGTCTTAAAGCGTACTATAATTTTTACGACAATTCCCCAGACTTTTTATTAGATGGTAGCACATCCCTTTATGGAGATGATTATATAGACTTAGGTGATAAATCTGATTGGGATATGGGTAGTGGTAATTTTACTGTCGGTTTATATATAAAAACTTCAACTAATTATTCAAGTGCTTATGGAAGAATATTGATGTATGGTGAAGGTGGTCAAGCCGATGATTTAAGTTATTCTTTATTCATTAATGCATCTAATTATCTTGGATTTGAAATTGATGATGCTTCAAGTCCTACAAGTGCTAAAAATGCTACTTCAAGTAGTGCCTATAATGATGGGTTATGGCATCATCTTGTAGGTGTCCGAGAAGGAACTAATATTAAACTATATATAGATGGTTCTTTAATCACAACAACTGCAATCGGTAGTTATGGCAGTTTAGATATGTCTGGTGAAAAACTATTAATTGGGGTAAATAATCTTTCTGGTGGTAGTTTAACTAACTATTTTACTGGAGATGTGGCTAATCTTGGCATTTGGAATAGAGCCTTATCAGCAAGTGAAATAGAAAGCATAAGATGGCGAGGTGCTTACTCAGAATTAAAAGACACAGAACTAACCAATCTTGTATCTTGGTATAATTTACAAGGCGATGTATTAGATAGTGCTGGGAGTAATAACGGAACAAATAATGGTGCTACGCTAAATTCAAATTCCTACTCTGGAGAATCTCCATTTAAACCAAGAGTTAGAGACTTGGCAAATCCGAAAATGGCAGTACAACTAGCAGATGGTTCTACTTCATTTGATGGAAATGATGATTATATAAATCTAGGAGATGACACTTCTTTAGATATTACAAGTAATATTTCATTATCTTTTTGGGCAAAATTTAACGATGTATCAACAACACAATTTCTTATGGGTAGAGATAATGATACACAACGAAATTTTGAATTAGGTATATCATCAACTAAATTATTCTGGAGTATTTATTCTGGTGGTTCTGCAAAAGGTAGTGGTGGTCTTGGTAATGCATTATCTGTTGGTATCTGGTATCATATTGTCGCAACTTATGATGGTTCTAATTTAAAAACCTATGTAGATGGTTCATTAACATCTACAACTTCTGGCACTGGTTCAATAGACAATGATAATGTTTCTTTTAGTATTGGAGCAAGGGAAAATGGAATGGATAGACATTTTGATGGGTTTATGTCAAATGTGGCTATTTATTCATCTGCCTTAACTCAACTTCAGGTACAAGAGTTGATGTTTACAGAAAAATATCAAAATTTGTCAGCCGACTTAAAAACCAATTTAGTATCTTTTTATGATTTGGGAAGCACAGAAATAAGTTCCGATTTAACCGTTGGAGATAGTTGGGTTAATGGAGTTAGCAGTAGCCATTTATATGAAACATTTACAGATAATGGAGATGGTAAAATAACATTTGCAAACTCAAGTGGA
>Ga0209645_1000105_pt1 | contig 41462 bp, 20 predicted proteins | sample ETNvirenome_6_30_FD_184070 | JGI IMG/M metagenome (GOLD analysis project Ga0209645, IMG submission 184070) | Marine viral communities from the Pacific Ocean - ETNP_6_30 (SPAdes) (version 2) | ecosystem: Environmental > Aquatic > Marine > Oceanic | place: Pacific Ocean | collected 2013-06-19
TATAACGAAAAAGCCATCATCATCTATGTAATAGTATAAGTTTCTGCGGTCAAAGCGAATCTGTTGGTATTTATCATTCGGATCATCTACGAATTTTTTGACCGTTGCAATATCATTACGAATGACAGATGTTTTACCAACACCAACATCATAGCAACCATAATCAATACCATCACCGAATTCTGGTATAGCAGTTCCATCGTTACGATAGAATTCTCCTAATTCTGTTGAAGCAGCACTAACTTTTGAAAAGTGGAGCATATCGTCCGCATCTCTTCTGAGTGCATACACGAAAAAACCCGACGATTCAGAGGGGTCAAACTGTCCAGAAATTGAGTTACTTAGCGTAAGTGCCATTGTTAACTTGCCCTATTGTTGAATACTTTCCAAAGAGATCCATTCCAAATAAATGTCACTGACGCACCCGATACGTCCATAATAAAAGGTGAAGATTCTCTAACTAAATGTCCATTCTCAAAACTGTATGTTGATGTAACACTCACAGGATTAATACTAAAAAAGTTCGCAAAGTCTTCAATTGATACCCAGTCACCAACCGCACGAGGAGTTGGCATCGCTAAGCTAAAACCGCCTGGAGTATTTTGGGAATCAGTAGTATACTTTTGGTTTGTTGCCAATGTATATGGTCCAGAAACGAACGTCCATCTTGCTTTTGCAAGTTCAAATCCGCCAGGTGTTGCGCCGTCGTGAACAACAGCAGTATTCTTGTCAGTATCTACTGTTATTTCTGCTAACGCCCCAGTGAAGTTAAAGTGCTCAGCTGTAGTTCCTTTTCTGAATTGGACCTGTTTAGTCATGCTATTTTGATCAAATAGTTATGCTTCTCCATTTATTTATAGGAATTAAATAATAACAACGTAAGTTCTTGGTTCCTCGAAGGTGATCTTCTCAGTTGGAGCAGCACCGAAGGTGTTAACCTGACCAATACCAACGTAAGTTGCACGAGCGAGAGATTCTTTAGATCCAGCAAGGCCTTTGAATCTTCCTTGTGTTTCGTAGTTGGCAAATGTGAAGGCCTCTGTAGCAGATCCACTGGTCTGATAAAGGACTGCAACACCAATACCAATCGAAGGTGTGTAATCGACAAATGGGTGTACAAGTGGTGTATTGGAGAATGTAAATCCACCTGATGTGCCTGGATCTTTATCATCTCCGTAGTAACCATAATTCTGGATTTCTCTCGTATCGCCGATACCAGATATTGTTGCAATACCAGATGCTGTAGGTGAGTACAACCAGTGAAGTTTGGTAATTGCGGATGCACCCTTTGTATCGAAGAGGACTGTTCCTTCGAGATCGTCTGCTGTAAATCTGACAATAGATCCACCAGAGATAGTAGCAATACCAACACCAATCTCTCTGACAGGTCCTCTCTCCCGAGCAGTACCAGAAATTGTTGTAATTCCAGATGCTGTGTACAGAGGTGTGTAATCGATATCTGGATGTGTAAGTTCTCCAGAAAGTGTAAGAGTACCAGATGGAACGAAGTCTTGGAATACTTGGAAGTATCTTGTTTCTGCAACACCACTGATCTCTGTAAGAATTGCTCTTGCAGCAGATGGTTCGACTGTTGACTCGGCAGCACCACCAAATACACTGAATGTACCAGATCCGTCGTGAGATAGTTTGACACCAGTAACAGGCTCGATACCTCTTTGGAGAGTAAGAGTTCCTGTTCCTTCCCATTCGTATTCTCTGCGAGCAGTTCCTGTTCCAGATAGTGTAAGTGTTGCAGTATTCTCTGGAGAATTTGCAATGAAACTTTCTTCTGCCGTTCCATTGAATATGGAGGTTCCAGCAACAAGTTCTGCAGCTGTACTGGATTCTGATATTCCACCGATTGCGAATAGAGATCCACCACCAACTTCGGAGAATGTTGCTGCTTCGTCTTGACCAGCACCCTCGTAAGTAAATCCTCCAGCACCATCTGTTTTGTAAATTCTGATGATACTTTCTTTTGTGAAGATGCCGCCTTCCTGACGGATAGTGATTTGACCAGATGTGCCTGGATCTTTGTCGTCTCCATAGTATCCAAAGACAGAAACTGGTCTCGCTTCTGCACCAGTTGTCTGGAAGTCGAATAGGAGAGATCCAGCACCAAACTCGGTAGCGGGAACGAATCTCTCTTTTGCACCAAACTCGACACCAGATAGATCTCCAATTCCAGTCTGATCGTCGATAACACCGTTTCCATCTGTACCAATACCAAGAATGTAGATAACACCGTGAGTTGATATAGGTGCGTTTGTTCTGGATATTGAACGACCATCAAGTTTGAGGACAGGACCAACAGCTGGATATTTTGGAATGAACCTTGTGGTAACAATGCCAGGATCTCCGTACTCTCCACCAGCACCGCCAGGAAGGATGGTAAGACCTGTTTCGATACCAATGTTCCTGTCGATACCATAATGAGGTGTGTAGTCGATATCTGGGTGAGTAAGTTCCCCAACAAGACGTAGTGTTGCTTTTTGTGACTGTGAAGCGTATGTAAGTTTGAGCTCTGTGTATCCGCCACCAAAGATGTGTAGGTAAGTTCCTTCTGGTGGATCGAAGCTGGACTTGACAACTGCACTGCCTGTGAATGTTTGAATACCAACAGGAGAAACATGATCGATAACTCTTGAGTAAGTGGTAATTCCAACTCCTCTTGAAAGAGTGAGATCTCCAGATCCAACGAAGTCTCTGGTAACACTCTCGTTTGCAGTATCATAGATATCGAATAGAACTGTTCCTTCTGGAGTCTGAGCAATGTACCTTTCTTCAGCACCACTAACGAAGTCGAATAGAGATGTTGTACTACTTGCAACTGCAACTCTCTCGTTGACGATACCAGATAGGGTAAGAGTACCAGAACCATTCCAGTTTGGAATGTATTGAATTTTCTTGGCAGAAAGATCTGTCTTGAACCCAATAGCTCCATATGGGAATATGGATTGTGTTGGAGCCTCTTCGTTGATAAATCCGTGGTCGTCGTAACCTTTGTCGATTTCCTGATGAGAGAATCCAGTGTAATGTGGATATAAGAATTGATCGTACTTGGGAGCATTACCAACAGAACTGACACCAAGAGTGCCATAGTTCTCAGATACAACAGTATCAGAGAAGTTAATATCGTATTGTTCAGTCTTATCAAAGGATGGTAGGATGAGAACTCCACCAGATCCTTGGTCGAATGTTAGACCACCATTAGAGAATGTAATATCTTGGTCATATGTGTCAGTCTCATCATCATATGTCTCAGTACCAGAAGCCTGTCCAAGTACATTGAGTCCGAATCCGTAACTTGGATCTTGTGTAATATCTCCGTAGTTCTCGTTCTCTTCTCCGTAGAATATGGAAGACTCATTGTAGGAGTCTGTATTCTTCTCACCAGAGGCAGCACCACCAAAGAATAATGTTCCACCAAACTCATCTTCTCTGTGTTGTATAACTCGTGCGTATGTGAGGTTGGGAGCACGACCTTGACTGAACGTTCCAGTACCAACACCACTGATATGAGGTGCAAATACTTGACCAGCAGTGCCACCAAGATATGAGTAATCTCCTTGTAAGTATGCCTTTGTACTGGATTCGACTGCACCACCAATAGTGAAGAGTGAACCAGATCCAATCTCGGTAGCTGGTGTGATAGACTCATTACCAGTACCACTGAATGTAAATTCACCTTCCTCACCGAAGACTGTATGTTGTGGAGCCTGACTGAACCAGTTTGCACCGAAGATGTTGATGCCAGCCTTGAATGTGGCAATACCAGTGATACCAGAAGACTCGTAAGAAATTGCAGACGCAATACTGAGATCTTCTGAAAGTAGGAACGTTGCTGTTCCTGTAAATCCAACAGTCTGTCTGGTAAGTGAAGTCTCTCCAAGAGAGAATGTAACTTCTCTGTTGGGGTAATGTTGACCACCAATCTGAACGTAGTTGAAGTCTGGAAGTAAGAATCCCCAGTTCTCTGCTTCCTTCGGTATTGTCTCGTCGTTTGTATTGATTGGTCCCCAATCTTCTGCTGGTTGAGTTGGAGTGGCAGAAATAAGACCCCAATCGTATTCTTCTGTTGATTGATCTCCTTTTGGTGATATCCAAGATGGAGTGTATACAGGAATACCCTGAGACATTCCTCCAGAGAAGTCGAAGAGGTTTGTATTCTCGTAATCTTTTGCAACTTGAATATTGGTTGCAGCACCACTAACATTAAACAGTACAGTTCTAGCACCAACACCAAGACCAAGTTTGATACCAGATACAGAACCAGTAAGTCTAATAGTAACTTTTCTGGTAGATGGAAGTATGACTGTGCTGTCTGCACCAGTTCCAGATGTATCAAAGAGAACTGTGTTATCAACAGTTGCAGGGACGAATGATTCGTCTGCACTACCAGATGCAGTGATTGTATCGCCAACACCGAAGACTGTACTTTGTGGAGCCTGACTGAAGAAGTTGGTTCCAGAGAATGTTGCTGTACCAGATCCAGAGTATGCAAAGAGTGATTGTTCTGATACAGCACCTTCTTTCTTGAATGTACCAGAACCATCATATCCTCTGACAGTGGCTTCGTTACCTTTAACGAAGGTTGCCTGATATTCGTCAAAGAAGAATCCGCCTTGTAATTGTTGTTCTATTAAACCGTAATCTTCAGCAGATGTAGGTGTATCTACTATATTTCCGTAACTTACAAATGCTACCTGATCTTCGTCAGAGAATGATCTCTCCTTCGCAAGAGGATCTGTGATAATCTCGTCGAATGTAATATCGAGATTATCGAAGGACGCACCTTCTCTAACTGTAATTGTTCCGTTATCTTCTTTCTCGAATACGTCAGAAACACTTCTGGCGTAGTTGTATATGACTTTCTCAACGTCAAATAGTCGGGTATCTCCACCCTTCGCCCTAAAGGCATTCTTAATTATCGGTAGATATGCCTGATCATAAGGTGTTGTAGTTGCACCACTTACGTTTAGTGTACCACTACCATCATAAGGATAAACTTGGTCTAGATCGGTTACTGATAAGCCAGACTTGGCAATAACACCAGAACCATCGTAGTTTGCTTTTGATATAGATTCGTTTGCAGTCCCAGATGGGATAAAGATGACAGGCCCTGCCGCTCCGAGATCTGGTATGACGACTCTTTCGAGACCGTTACCAAACTCATGAATTGTACCAGTACCAACCCAAGGCGTTACTGCTGACTCTAGTGCAGAGTCATTTACATCAAACAGTACAGTATTTGCGTTCTCTGGAATCCACTGTGTTCTACTTCTACCAAACTCATCTCTTCCATCTACTACTTCTATTGGGCCAAATGGTAGTATATCTGCTGTTGCTGTTATTAATCCTCTATCATTTACAAAGAAAAAATCTGAGTCTCTTTCGGGTTCTACATGTTGATTTATATCGCCATAGTCAATATTCTCCACTGATCCAACGGTGATATCACCCGCTGAGAATGTAGTGAATTGATCTATCTTCGTATTGTCGTAGACAAATACTGTCAAGTAGTTCTCCGAATAAAAAGACCCTGCCTTAGTTATAAAGCAGAGTCCACATATTGATATTTAGTGTTTCTATTAGTCGAGTGCGACGTTTAGAGTAATCTTGATTTGGTCTCCATTGTTCTGAATGTTGTAAGGACCGTTTGTGAATCTTTCAGCGTACATGATAGAACTGTAAAGAGTCGCAGTGTTAAGTCCAAGAACACCGTTTGATGTAGCAGTTAGAGATGGAGTTGTTACAAACTCATCTGCGTTTGGTACGTCAAATACAGTGTATACATTAGATTCAAGAGTTGTGTTACCAGTACCAGCGTTAACGTAAAGGATGTCTCCAGCTCTAAGTCCGTGGTTAGCAAACGAGATCTTACCGAAACTGAATGTAACTGATGGGTCAGTCGCAACCTGAATGTTATCGACAAGAGGTTTGTCTAGGTAAATCGTTCTATAACTTCGGTCAATACCGATAATCTTCGTTCCAGTAGCAACACCTGAGTTACCAGCAACAAATTGTCCAAGAGTTAGATCATCAATGCTAACCTGTGGGTCAATTGTAAGGTAAGAGTTACCAACAACACCGATAGTTGGGTCTGTGTTGTTACCCTTAGTAACTGTGGTTCCTATACCAACACTTGCACCGTGTACAACACCCTGTACTGCGACAGGCATGTTATTTGCTCTAGTTACATAATATCCGTAGATATTACCAGCAGGGCCAGTGAAAGTGAAAGTCTGTTCTGGATATGTAGCAGTTGTTCCACTACCAACGTTCTTAATTACCCATCTAGATCCGTTTAACAAGATACCATACTGCTGGTTATAATCCTGATCTCCTCTGTTGTTTACACAAACAGGATAACCAGTATTTGCAGTAGTACCGTAACCATTAACGTTTCCGTCAATATAGGGTTCAAAGTATGCTGTTGCAGACGGAACATCTCCCTCGGCAGGAGTTGTGTTACTTGTGAAAAGTTTTAACACAAGATTTCGCGGTGATGTATCTTCTAAATCTGCGACAAAGTTATTCTGAGCGATCAGATAACGTAGCGACTCAATTTCACCAATATTAGGAACGAGTAATGCCATTGAAAAACTACCTCTAGGGGTCTAGTTGAACTAAGAACTAATGTTATTTATAATTTTAATTTTAGAGAGATTAGTAACCTTCTAATATTATTCACACTGATTACGTCAAATCGGAGGATATCTCCCGCTGTAATCGTAGTCGTCCAATTATTTAGGACATCATCAAAGTATTTATCAGTATTGATTAATTGAACTCTTTGGCCAGCAGTTATACTATTAAAATTAGGATAATCTGCAAAAGATGTTTTACCAATATCAAGAACTATATCACCAGTTTGATCTGATAAAACCCTGATATTTTCTATAACTCCAGTAACATCTATAGTCAATTTACCTTTGTCTCCAACTTGCATTGGTAGACTTCCGCTATCTATGACATAGTTGACAGTTCTTGTTAAGTCTGCTGCGGCAGCAAGAGCAATCATGACTATATCGTCATTTGGTTGTGGTGGAGTTGTGAAAACAACCTTATCACCAGAAATATTATAATCATTCGATGGATCTAGGAAAAGACCATTTTTAGTAACAATAAGTTGTTGATTATTGTTAGGACTATATGGAGCTCCTTGATCGTTTAGGTTAAATGTAGTTTCAGTACCATCTTGTGCTGGACTCTTACCAATAATGATATTACCATATTGGATCGACTTTGAGGGAATCTCATAGTCTACACCGACATTGTAACTGCCTGGGTCATTAAGGGTGACTAAGTAATCTGCCATTATCGAGTTACGCCTGGTATTACAAGAAGGTTTCCTTGTATTGGTCTAGTCTTATACGCATTAGGTGACGTTAAAACTAAATCATACACATATCTCCCTCCTTCTATAACAGCAGTCATGGTACTGGCCATAGCTACTTTTATCTGTCCATTTACTCTATTTGGGAAAGAAATCACAAATTCAGTGGACTTAGATGCCTCAGGATGCTTTCTTAGTTGTGCAGATCCAGTGTAACCTGTCAAATTCAAAGCAGACTGATTCTCGTTTCTAATCGTGAATGTTGCTTCAAAATCTACACCTTGATCTAATACTAAGTTGATATTCCTTGCAGTCATCTGTCAAAAGGGAGGTTTTAGTTATTTATCTAATTTACTTAAAATTAGTTTCATCATATCTTTGAGCTCATCAACATCATTCTTTAGTTTATCCATTTCACCTACCTCTTTCAACTTGTTTTCTTTCATTTTAAGGTAGTTATCATAAGCAGTATCATTACAATTCAATATTGCACCACTCTCTTCATCTCTGTAAAGAGAGGGACTGTCTTTCACTTTTACTTTTTTCATTAGATAGATGCGATAGCTCTTAGGTCACGAATCTTAGGAACGTAAGCAAAGTTAGTTCCTGACATTACAATCTTAATCTGGAATCCATTGAACTGTGGAAGATTCTTCACGTTAAACTCATATTCTTTATAATCATCTTCTGTCTGTGATGAAAGGATTCTTCTATCAGGTTTACCATTATTCTTGGCAGGGTCTATAACATTACCCTGAGAATCTAGGTTTTCAAAGCCTGGGAATAGTTCAAATAACTGATACTGTGGTGGTGCATCAATTCTGAATATTCTATACAGAACTCTAATATCATTAGTAGCATGTCTATAGGCATCAAACATAACTTTTAATCCATCAGCAGCCTTCTCGATTTGAATAATCTTAGATAAGTAAACAGCTGCACTAGGATCTAGGTCAAGAGAGTTGACTCTACGATCTGTAGCATAATTATCAATCTTAGAGTTCAATCTATCCATGACAGTAATCATGTTGACTCTATCCAAGTCAATCATAGGACTAACTTTAGGATCATCTGTAGTTAGAGATGTCTGTAGTGTAAATGATTTTCTGCCTGGGAAGTCACTAAGTTTTGAAAGTTCGTTGACTTTAGAAGCAACAACTCTAGGAGTAGACAAGTAATTATTACTCTGTAAGGATACAGACTCATATCCCTGATCCACAAATGCTTGTAAACTTCCATCTGGACTGTTACCACTAAATGTTCTGACCTTAGCAGCGATATCAGTTCCTTCTGGTAAGAGAGTCGCAACATTAGGTCTAACAATGTTGAACGCAATGTTCTGAGTTGCCATAGGTCCGTAAGCGTTACCTACTTGTACATACTGTTGATCGTAACTACCACCAGACTTATTCTCGTTAAAGAACAGTTCTGGGAATCCATTTGCATTTCCAGTTGTTCTATCTACACCTCTAGAGGAAAGACCAACCTTAATCCAGTAATGGTCAACATCAATAGGATACTTAACATCATCTGTAGGAATGAAACTATGAGAAGCATTAATTCTTCTTAGAGAAACTCCATTTAATTCATACTTGTAAATCTTATCATTTACAGAATAATCACCAGCCTTAGTATCATCAATTGATCTTGTTATATTGTTTAGAGTAGATGTTGTAGTTGTAACACCAGTGTACTTGATAATCTCATTTCCGATCTTTACATAGCCTGGGTTAAGACTATTGACCTCTACGTTCTCGAATGAAGTAAAGATTCCAATCGCAGTTACAGTCATGTCGTCTGTACTTGCAGAATCAACACTAGATGTCAACTTCTCAGGTTTAACATCTGCTTCAATACCACTCAATACTACAGTATCTTCAGCAGAGTACATACCATGATTCTGGTGTCTTACTCTGAAATGCAATCCATCAGATACATTGTTGAGATATGTGATAGGAGCTCCGTTTACGACACTTGTACCGCCACCACCGACATATACGATAGAAGATGCAGAGTCAACTTTAGGAACACCTTGAATATTATTAAGAACTAAAGTATTGAAAGCACTAATAACACCAACGTTGTTTGGAATTGACAATCTTAAATCTTTTCCAAATCCACCAGTGTTTGTTGCAGACACAGTAAGTACATCACCAGTAGAGTAGCCCGTTCCACCTATTGCCACAGTTGCAGCAACAGCAACTCTATTTGATACAGTCAAATTGACTGTTGCACCATTTCCTTGTCCATACTCTGATATAAGAGGAACATCCGAGTAAACAACACTTGTTGCGGCAAATCCACTACCAGCATTAGTGATTGTTAGATCACTACCAATACCGATTGCACCAAGAGTTGTATTTAAGTTAGCTCTGAAGTTTGGATTATTTTGTTGATATATTGTAGTTCCTTCTGTTAGTCCAGCTTGTTCTGCTGCAGTCAAACTCTTACCTAAACCAACTACTGCATTGTAGGCAAGCATATCAATTGGGTTCTGTGTAAGAGAAACAATTTGTCTGTTTCCAATATCCAAATCTGGGTTGTAGAAATTAACTCTACCAGAAGTTGAAGTAAAGTTTGCTCTGTATAGATTGAACTTAAGGTCTTCTAACTGACTAGGATCCCATGTAGCACCGTTTTGTGATTTGAACAATGAACCAAGTAGAGGTTGTTGAGATACAATTATCTTCTCAGAATCAGCTTTATTAATTGTTGTTATATCTTCTTCACCCATCCTAGAGATATAAACAAAGTATTCATTAGATGCAGATAGAAGAACCAAACAATACTCTCCACCACCCTCACAATAAACAGGTGCAGGGAAAGTGAATGTAGTTGCCTTAGATCCATCATCAGATAGAACAACTTGTTCTGGGTCAAGAATACACTCACCAAATGGCAAGATTTCTTGAGTAGGCAAACCAGTTTGAAGTGTTCTTACTTGTAAGGTAACAGGTAATTCGTTTGTATCCTTAGCTTGGAAGTAAACATCACATTTAGTAAGGAATACACCATTGATATCTGGTATTTCAAATGATTGTGCAAGAGGGTCAACCCATCTAGTTTGAGTTGTGGATCTATTCTTGAACGTATTGTCAATAACAATTCTCTTACTTGTATCACTAAGAGTTCTATCCTGAGATTTTGGAATTCTTTGTACATCCGCATTTCTCATTCTCAATGTAGATGCTTCCACAGTCTGTAATGTACCAGATGATGTGAAAGTTGCCTCACCAGAACTATCTGTGAATCCAGATATCGTAGCATTGGTAGGACTAGATGATAATGTAAATGTCTTAGTACCAGTGTTGAATGTAGGTGCAGAAGGAATTGTAGGATCAGGTAAGAATAATGATCCAATAAGTGTTCCTGACTTATCTGTGATTAATCTAATTGCAGATACAGTTGCAATGGCACCACTAGATTGTCCTATCAACTTCATACCATTAGAGATATATCCATAGAAACCAGAAGCAGCCTGAAGTTCTAGGGATGCAGTATCAACGTTCAGTATTGTTGTAGTTGATGAATATGTAGATGATATAGTAGATGCAGGGTCATATGGATTCTGTTTATAAACCTGACTAGGATTGTTGTAAGGACCATATTTGTGGTTCTGATTCGCCAATCTAAATCTGATAGCATCAGTATTACTGTTTGGACGACTTCCTTCAACAACTTCACCAGCACCAAATGTACCACTTACCATTGTAATTTCTACAAGTTTAGGTACAACATACTTCGACATATCAATACTATCGAAGAATGGATATAGTCTTGTATTTGGCTTAAGTCTTCTAGTAACAAACTCAATATTTCTTGATCGCATTGTAGCGATAACTTCTGTATTTACAACTTTGTCACCTAGACTTGTAGTATCAAATCTCTCACCAACACGGAATTGAATACCTTCTCTTGTTTGGTTTGTAGTAGTTGTAGTTGTCTTCTCTTTGAAAGTAGTGGTTGTATCAAGGAAGTTAGTTGTTGTAGTGATTGGAATACCTCTACCACAAACATACTTACCTCTCTTGGTAGATTTGCCAGTTACTTTAGTTTTCTTTTCCTTGAATAGGGTAGGTCCTAGAGAGGAGCTCTTTCCTGTCCAAGTTGTTTCCCATGAACCCCAATCTACAGGTGAAAGACCAGTGTTACTATCAGCACCAGTGATTCCCATAGTAGAATTGAAACTACCTTCAATATCATATGTTGCAGTAGTTCTTCTAGTTTCAATCCATGTGTCAGTGCCTGGATTTAGTTCAACTTGACCAATCCAGTTTACAACAGCAAATGGGTTTACATTCTCAATACGAGTTGCAAAGTTGTTTTCTAAGTAAATCGTATCATCATAATTCAAACATACAACGTCACCAATTCTCTTGACGTTTGCATCACCAAGATCTTCAACAAATCTATAATCAGCAGTGGGATTTGAAGATGTAGCTGCGCCCACAATCGCTTCTGAACCTAGTAAAAGGTCAATAGATGTTGTGTAGTGTTGTGGTCTTAATCTACCCTCTGTTGGGTCAATAGATGCCTTATACTGACGATTAGTTACATCACCACCAGCTACAGATTTGAAGTTATCAACAAAGAATCCAGACTTGAATCTGTCAAGATTAGTTTGTGGATCACGAAGAGACATATTTGAAGTCTCCACCTCAAGAAGAGATAGTGATGTATAGTATTCTATATTCTTAACTCTGCTCTCAATGGTAGCAATATCCTTCATTCGGAATCGCTTATGTTGATTGACTGTTATTTCTACTTCATTAGGATCGTACAAGTATGGTGGAAGCTGAATAGTTGCAACTTCTAAAGCATTATCAATAGTGTTTGGAAGTTTTGGTAATTCGGATGGAATACCCTGAGATACAGTGAATATACCTTCTTTACTCAAGTATAGTTTGTCTATTCTTCCAAGATAATATTCGTATGATACGTTGAATGACTTATCTTTTGCAACAACATGAGATGAAGATGAAGTGCCAGGAACAAATTGTCTTCCTTCAAATTCCCAAGGAGCTTTACCAGCAACAATAGATGTAACTCTAGGTCTTAAGTCAATAATATCAGAAGTTGGAATTGATCCAACAAAAGGTATAACATCTTTATAGTATTTCCTTTCGTAAGAGTTTACAGTTACAAAGTCGCCTGGATCTGAACCATCGATCACAAAGTTATTATAAACGATTGTAAGTCTTCTTGTAGGTGATTCTGTGTTCTCTCTTCTGACAAGTGCAGAGAAGTCAACATAATCTAATCTTTGGCCTGGATCAAATGTGTAGTTATCTCTGATATCTCTATCGCCTGGAATGAATGATTGAACAATACCTCCAACTCTAGTTTCTTCAAATACAATCTCTTCACCAATCTCAAAAGAGTTTTCGTTTTGAGTTACAAAACTTACTTCGTTAGATCCGTTAGTTGAAACTAATACAGCAGATGCACCAGATGTCTTACCAACAATATTCTCACCTACTACAGTATTAAGAATATTGGAGTTTAGATTGGTAAGTTGTAGAATCGGGAACTGAGGATCACTTGTGGATGAAGATTCTAATACAGCAAGAACTTCTCCAACATCACATACTCCGAGAGAGATTCTTTCATCTTGAACTCTGTTACCAAATGTGGTGTCATATGTGAGACCATCATTTAACTTCATTAATCCAGTACCTGACTGAGTTTTTGAAGATTTATTGAGTGTATAAGTTGTAGCTCTCTTGAATACTTTAGATTTTGGTTTTACATTTACTTTCTTCCAAGTTACTGTCAATACAGCAGCACCAGAAGCAGTATCTAATCCAGCTAGAGTTACAGTTCTACCAGTAGCTGTAAGTTTTTGACTGGTTAGATTTTCTGTTTTACCAGTTGTCTTGAATGTGAGGTTATAATCTTCTTCATCAAATGGTTCTAGTGTAAGGTCAGCATCAGTTTCTAATGTTCCACTGAAGGCATTACTTGCAACTGTAATATTATATGATTTCTTAAATAAAATGTCAGCACCATTTGTATCTACACTAGCTACATTTGGTTTTGTAAGTTCACTGAATAAAAATGCTTGAGAGTTATTTTTAACTTCCAATGTAACCTTGAATAGATCGTTTGCAGATAACTCGGCAACAGGTAATGCACCAGAACATACGTTCTCAACGTCTGTAGTAGCCTCAAGACTGATTGCAAGAGCATTTACATTTGTAACTCTGTTGTAAGTTGGAACTGAATTACCAGCAACACTGTACTGAATAATGTCACCTGTCTTGATACCAGAGTTGACAAAACTAGCACTAGGGGATGATATTGTAGATGCAGCACCAGAAGCAGCACTAACAGTAAACTGTGTTGCAACAGGAGCGATAAGATGACCCAAATCCAAAATAGGATCAGCAGTAAACGGATAGTTAGTCATGTCGTTACTGACTATCTGTTTGACATCATCTATGCCATAATCTTCTACTTCTAGAACACTTCTATTTGAAGTAACACCATTAAAGAATAATTCTTCACCAACTTGGAAATTACCAGAAACTTGATATAGAGTTACCTGTGTAGAATTACTTGCAGAAGTGTAGGCATATCCAGCTGCACCACTATTCTGACCAGTAACATATGTTGGACAGTTTACATAAGTCCCAGCGTTTAATTGTAAGTATGTGAATGTTTGGATATCATATAAAGAAGTTTCAAATACAGTTGAAGAATCTGCGTATCCAACATTCTTTAACTTCATATCATAAACTCTAGCAACACCAACTTGCTCTCCGTTTGATGTACCAACAGTAGAAGTTCTTTCGTTGAATAGTTTTACATAAGAACTTGTACTAATGCCTATTAGTGGAGAACCATATACGTTATTGACTTCAATCTGTCTACCAACACTAAAAGGCAAAGACTCATTGACAATCTTTGCAGTGGTTCTTGGTTTAGGAACATCAACAGTTGTTGTGTTAATTGATTCAATTTCAAATCCTTTAACATATGCCTTACCAGGCCCTATAGAAAGACACAATAAATCCTCACTAGGAACGTTACCCTGCTGAGTTAGTTGATTATCATAGTATGCACCATCATTTCCAATTCTATTATTGATACACTCTCTTGTTGAAATGGGGAATGGATTTACATAGTAATGTCCCGATTCATCAAATGTTCTTCTTGCTAACTCATCACGGATAAGATTTAAACTACTCTCACCAGCTTTTACAAACCTCTGTAGAACACCATTTTCAACTCTCATCAATTCTACAAAGTTCTCATCATTTAGATCTGTTAGAGACTTCTTGATTAAGGTTGTAGATAGTTTAAATCTATCAGCACCAGGCGCTGCAAAGTTTGAGAATCCTCTTGCATTATCGTATAGATCGTTATCACTAGATGAAGCAGTTATAAGTTCCTCTTTTACAAGTAAACCAATTCTGTACGAAGGAGTATTACTATACTGATCTAGAATAACTGTAGAATCACCAACAGTAACGAAGAATCCCCTAATAAAGTAAATACCAGTAGCGATCTTTGCTGCGGCACCTGTTGCAGTGGCATTTGAAATAATTGTTGTTGCAAAACTAGCACCAGCTCTAATACTTGATAGAGAATAGTTCATATCCTCTTCTAGTAGTAAGTTCTCTCCGTCTGCAAAAGTCTTTCTTGAGAAATCAGTGTCACTAGAACTTACATACTTGATGTATAGAGTGTATGCTCCCTTGACTGATGTTCTATTATCAATATAAGTTTCTATCTTAGCAGTAACACCACTAGTCTCACCTTTAATTTTTTTATTTTTTAAGTTATCTAAGTAAAGAGATACAGGAATACCTAAGTGACTATCATCAATTTGAACGCAAGTATATTCATTATCATAAGCAAGTTGGCCTGGAATTATAACAGAACCTTCTTTGAAGAAATGCTTACCAAATTTTTCAACCTGATTCTGTAGAATAGATTGAAGTGTAGTAAGTTCCCTAGACTGTACAGGTAAGCCTGGTTTGAATAGTACCCTTTGATAATTTTTTAAATCACTAAAATCATCAAAGTATGGAGATGAATTTAAGTTGGTATTCTGTGGCATTTGCTTTTAAAACTCCAGCACTATTTTGATGTCTTCCTTCTGACTAGCAGATCTTGGGATTGCAGTTCGATTATCAATATAAATTATTTCACCTGACTTAGTATTAAATTCTGCTGATGATATACCAGCACTAAAACTCATACCAAGTTGATAGACTTTATTATTTATCGAGGTACTGACACCGTTATAGTTGGTATCAACAGATAGTAAAGAACCACTAACAGATGATCCATCAATAGTAACTCCGTACCCAACATCAGGCGTTGAAGTAAATGGAATAATCTTAAATCCAGTTTCACTAGATGCAAGACCCATTGGTTGATAATACTTCAATACACCAGTTACTTTATCCCATGATGCAACGTATCCAATTGCAGTAGATCCAAGTCCAACAGTCTGTGAAATTTCTGAGTCAACAGCATAAGTTGTTGCTGTTGTAATACCACCAAGTTTCAAAGCTTTTAATCCACTCACCATTGCAGTGTCTAGTAATTCTGTATCACTGCCAAATACGGTGGGATTTTTTATTAGTCCAACCCTAGCAAAATCATTACCTTCAATAATGTCAGGGTTAGTTTCTAGAGTTTCAAATCTAGAGTATAGTAGAGCTCGATACGCACCAAGTTCTCTATAGATGTCGTATCCATGACCACCTTTAGGTGGAACAATAACACTAAAGTTTGCTACAGATGTCGTTCCGATTCCTGTATTGGTAAGGTTAGCAAGTACTCCGCCAGACTCACTGCCTGGAGCGCCTGGGAAAAATTGTATTGATCCGTGGGTATATCCTTGCCCTCCGTCAGTAACAAATACTTCAGATACTTTTCCGAAAGAATCAATCGTAATTGTAGCCTTTCCTCCTGATCCATCTCCCAAAATGGGAACATTCGCAAATGAGGTGGAGATTGGTTGGTAGTTAGCACCTCTATCATTAACCACAACCACTTCAATCTTTCCATCTATAGCGTTAGCCTTTGTTGCAACAGTCTCCCCTTGTGAGCCCCAGTTTTCGGGCACTGGAATATATTCAATAGAGTCAAATTTAACGATTTCGGATGGTTTAATCGTATAAAGGTATTTCCAAACATAACCATCGCCACTAGTGCCAGCTGCCCTTGGTTCAAGGTCAACAAATGTGGGTTGGTCATATGATGGCCTTCCCTTTGGGTTCTCAGGGTCTGATCCATTTTGCAGACAAATGTAAACTTTCAAGTCCTCATTGACTATGTAGTAATTTGCATCGTACAAACTACCTTGTGAGGTGATTGGTGTGAGATTGTAGATATTATAGTCATGTCTATACATCTCATATGTTGTACCAGCAACCCAGCTAACTTTCCTGACAAGTCTACGAACATCCTTATCAGTAACCTTCTTCATTGCAATGATAGACTCTTTGATAGAGTACTCCTCTTCAAATCCATCCAAAGGTGATGGTGTATTAGTAGCCCAATCGACAGTGCCGCCCGCTTTCGGTTCAATGGAATTAGGCAATCCCATAAAAGCATAATACTTATTTACTGTAGATCCGACACCAACGAAACTTTGTACAAAAGTTTCAGCGTTCAGAATCCTAAACTGTTCGGATATAATAGCAGGCATTTTAAAAAAACTAGTCTTTAGGTTTATTTAGTGGTTAAGTTAATGGTTTCTTTCTGGAGACCACCGCAGCAGTGGATAATCCAACATTTCCATTCATAGGGTTAACGATAAAGTTAGTAGGATTACCAGCACCACGATTCTGATATCCGAATAACTTACCCCAACTATATTTACCCCAGAACGTATCGGTAGTTGCGGTTGTACCAACACCAACTTGAATTGTGTTGTTACCATAAGGGGTAGGTCCTGGCAAGAAAGCACATGTGACTGTTACTAATCCAGAGATAGCATCTCCAACAGTAACTTGTTCAACTCTGAATACTCCTCCTAGATAATCACCAGAAGTTACCATACCAACAACCTGATTAGATCCACTTGATGTAGTGATACCAGTTAAGGCATGACCAACAACTAATGAACTATCGTAGATAGTGAAGTAATCTCCCTGAGATAATCCACTAAATTCAACTCCAAGATTGTTAAGTGAAGAATATCCATAACCAAGGTTAGTATTATCATTGAATTGAGATTTCAATGTAAATGCTAACTGAGGAAGTCTAGCACCAGAGCCTGGCAACCATGTATTTATTCCTACAATGTCGCCAAAGTCACCTATAGCATCAACTGAGAATAAATCTTCTCTCTTAGTTTTATCGGATTCAACAAGAACTGGAGGGTTACTTCCAACCTTGTAACCAAATCCACCATCAGTAATATTAATAGCTGTGATGACACCAGATGTTACTGATGCAGTTGCAGTTCCTCTGTTAATAACTGGGTCTGCATAGAAATTGGTTGTTGCAGATCCAACTGCAATGACTCTATTACTTGCAAAGTCGCCATAAGGTGTTTGTACCAAATCACGAATTTCATTAGTATGATCAACAGTTCTCTTATTCCAGTTTGCAAGATCAAAGGAGTAATAAAGATCACCAACTGTAGAAAGACCAACGTAAAAATTATCAAAGAACTTAATCTTTGCAAAATCAAATGTTGCAGGGTGTTGTGTTCCAGCTGGCAACTGTTGACTCCAAGGTTGCCAGAAGTTCTTATCAGTTGAGATACCAATAGTACCACTATCACCCACAACAATAAACTTATTACCATCATAGATGATATCATTTAAGTCATTAACAGTATTACTTACCTTGTCTGACCAAGCAAATCCATCATTAGATGCAATGATAGCACCACCATTACCAACTGCAATATATTCTGATTGACCATAACAAACTGCATTTAAAGTTTCTAGTGTTCCTGAGAACTGACTAAATGCACCAGTAGATGTAAGACCAACAGTAGTGAATATAGATCCAGCAGCACCAACAGCAACCCATGTGTCTCTAGTTCTTTCCCAAACAACACCATTGAAATTACCAGTATATGTACTATCGAATGTGCTTACTTGGTTGATTGCAGGGATTTGTCTTTGTTCAAATAGATCAATAGGAGTCCATGCACTGATACTGTTACCAATCGCAACTGCTCTAGCCATAGATCCAAAATCACCCACTGCCATGACATGAACATCAGAAGTTCCGCTGTCACCAACACCAACACCATTGAATGTGATAGTATCACCAAATCCAATCCTACCCCTCTCCCAGAATGTTCCACTCTTGGTATTCATGTAGAAACTACTTGCACCAACAGCTACATATGGTTCTTGTTTAGATATAGCTCTGAACTCTTGTGATGATGTAATACCAGTTATTGCATCAAACCGCCAAGCAGAGATTGGATCTTTACGTTCAATCAATGCACTAGAAATTGCAACAGTTGGATTTGTAAGATTTGTATATCCTGTTCCACCATCTGTGATTGTTAATGATGAGATACTAGATGATGTAGAAACTAAAGAGGTAACAACACCAGGCGATATCTCAACATCTTCAAAGATTTGAACACTTCTTTCTGACTGTATTAACTTATCAATAGCATTGAATACAGGGAAAGCATTATTGACATAGATTGTATCATCTAACTGACCAACGTTCTTAATAATTCTAGTAGTAGGAAGAACCTTACTCTTCAAACCAGGCCTTGATTTAGGAATTAGGACACCAGATAAAATCTGATCTTGTCTCTGTTTTTCCCAAGATAATGGCCTTTCTGCAGCTGTGTTAGTGTCAATACCAATACTATTGTAAGAGAATGTCTCCATAACATCAGAAGCAACAATTCTCTTAGTTGTTCTTTCAAATTGTGAAATATCATCTTTAACATTCTTATTCTCTCCAATCTGTACAATGTCACCTTGTTTGACTGATGTTACTGGTTCAACAGTCTCAACGTCTCTCTTAGATCCTCTAAAGTAGAATACAGAACACTTAGAGTTTGGTTTTGGTGCCTCAGAGAATATAACTCTACTACCTTTGAATGTATAGGATGACTGTGGAGTTTGTATGATATCATTGATATAGATGAAGATATTATTTGTAATATCCATATCACTACCAGGCATAGTCTTAAGACTTAAGATCTCAGTAACACCACTGGTTGTAACTGATAAAGTAAACTTCTTACGGATGCCGTTAAAGAATGGAGAAATATCATCAAACAGGATGAATTGGCCTGGATAGAATCCAGAGAATGTATCATTCTCAAGTTCTTCAACTGTCAATCTAAATTCAGTTAGAACACCAACTCTAGGGTTGGTCATAATACCAGCAACAGTTAGAACGTCATTTACTTTGTATGCAGTTCCCTCTTCAATAACATCAAACTCACCAATCTCCCCATCAACATTAATACGGAAATTAACAACTGCATTTGTACCAATTCCAGTAGTTCCTGAGATATACTCAAGCTCTCTATTGAAGTATCCGTCTGGTTGTTCGATGTCAACAAATACTGGTTTATCAATTCTACCACCTCTCTTGAAGAGAGCAAGTTCAGTTGTTACGCCAGCATTGACTCTAAACCTAGCAGCATCTAATTTTTCAATAACATCAAATCCAGAGAATCCTTTTTCTATAGATGATGCAATCCTCTTACCTTGTTGTGAAATTCCAGCTCTTGCATAGTTATGATCTACTGTTGAAATACCAACATTTACAACGTAAGTCTTATCATCAATAATCTTATCAACAAATGTACCACCAGATGCGAAGTCTTCACCACTAGGAGAGTTGTTTCTAAGTCTAGGTGCGAGTATAACACCTTGAATCTTACCACCAGAGTTATAGAAACTAGGTGTGGTAGATGGACCTACTTGTGTTTCAATAGTAGTGTTATTGATAACTCTAGTAATCAGTGAACCATTGTAATATGGATCTCCACCTTTAGGATATAATTGTTTAGTAGCGTAGTTATCCTGTGAACATGAGAAGTAAATTGACTCATTCTTCAATTTAACATTTCTACCAACACCAGCTGCAGTTGTGATACCGTGTGCAGTAGGTAAGTATGCAGTCATTATACCAATCACTTCATTGTAATCAGCATGATTGATATTGTATTCTACTCTTGTAGAAACACCAACGTTTACAGTCACGGTGTTGGATGTTACTGCTGTTGGATATAGAGATGTATCATGTGCTGGATCTGTAGTTCTTGGATATGCGTGTTCACTGGCATTTTGATCCATATCACATGTGTAGACAAACGCATTTGTTACCAAACCTACGGCAGTTGAAGTTGTTTGTCCATGAGACGTATCAGTCGTCATAGTTACTAAACCACTGTTAGGATCGTATGTAGCATTAGTTACGTTAAACTTAACTCTAGATGTGATACCAACGTTGATTGTAAATGTGTCTGTGGTTGTAGAAACAATACCCACTTCTACATCATGAATAGGATCAGTCGTTCTAGGATATGTGTGATCAGTCGCATAGTTGTCCTGAGAACATCTCCATGTGTATGAATTAGTTGCAAGACCAACAGTGTCTCTTGCAATCAACATTGCATCTAGTTCTGCATTTTCAAATGTATGCAAGTAGTCTCCGCCACTTATAACTGAGTTGGCAGAAGCAGAAATAAAAATATGTTCTGATTGGTTAGATGACTTACCTACGTCCAGAGTAATTGTAGTATCTGTTGTAGCAGTAATCTTAACAGAAGTATTGTAAGCAGGGTCTGGGCCAGATATGCCAGATTTCCTTGGGTAATAGTGGAATGTCGCATGATTATCTAAAGCACAAGTAAATTTGAATGCCCTTGTTTTGAGTTTAACACCAGTTCCTTTTTGTAGTGTGTGTGATCCAATATCCACAGTCATTAGTCCAGTGAAAGGATCATATGATCCGCTTGTAGGACTGTGGTAAACAAGAGGTGATGTTCCTACGTTGACACTAAACTGATTAGTAGATATGCCAGTTACAGATAACCACTTTTGGTCTGATGGGTCTTTTCTTCTTGGATAACTCTTGATAGTCTTCCTTTGATCCATCATACATCTGAATCTAATAGAGTCTCTCTTGAAGGATACTCTATTACCAGTTATCATTCCGTGAGCTTGGTTTGTGGTAACAGTCATGATACCACTGGCAGCGTCGTAAGTTGCAAACTGGATTGTCTTATCATCATATGCACCGTTGAAACCATGAACATTAGAGAACACAGTCATGATTCCTGAGCTTGCAGTATAGGCTGCAGTGGTGATAGCAGAATTGACTATTGTAGATACACCAACATTAATAGTCAGTGTGGTGGCAGAAGTTGATCCAATACCAACAGATACATTACCACCGATAGGATCATAAGAACGAGGGTAAGCATGTTCTGTTGCATGATCATCTCTAGCACATGTAAATCTAATTGAACCTGTATTGATACCAACAGTGAATCTAGCCTTCTTGAGACCACCAGTGGTTGCACTTTGGAACCAGTGTGCATTTACAACAGTAGACACACCAACAAATACAGAGAAGGTATTTACACCAACATGATAAATTGGCAACCACTTATTTAAGTAAGGGTCAGAATCACGAGGGTATGCCTTATCAGCAGTGTATCCATCTTTATCACATTTGAATGTAATTGATTCTTTATCGAACATTACATACTCACCAGCAACAAATCCATGATTCGCAATGGTTGGTTCTAGTACACCAGTACTAGCATTATACGTTGCCGTCGAAATTGTGTGAGATGAATTATCATAGTAAGAGTGTCCAGCACCCACATTCATTATGAGTTCACCTGTTGCTGGATTATAAGTTGATGTGGTAATACCACGTTCTCTGATTGTAGATACACCAACTCTTATTTCAAAGGTGTCTGTGGTTGCAGAGACAATACCTACATTGAGGTTGTATATTGGATCTGTAGGACGAGGATATGCGTGAACAGTTGCATAGTTATCCTTAGCACACTTGAATGATAATCCGCCTGGTTCTACTTTAACTTTTTGAGTTGGTCTTTGGATTGCTCCAGTAGTTGAATTCTGATACCAGTATGGGGTATAGTCTCCACCACCAGTAATCATTGCGTCTGTACCAACACCGACTAATGTATACTCATAATCACCACCAGAAATAACACCACCAACAGCAACACCCTGATTAGGAACAAACTGATAGATGTTTGCAGAAGTTGTAGGTCCTACATTCACTGTAAAGAGTGTTCCAGCAGCACCAACTAAAGGTAGAGTTCTTTCATAATATGGGTCACTTGGTCTTGGATAAAAATGATTTGTTTGATACCCATCTTGTTCACATTTGAATACAAGAGATCCAGGCTTAAACTTGATAGCTTGACCAACAGCAAAACCATGCAGTCTATCAAGAGATACAGTCATAATACCTGTTGCAGGGGTATAATCTGCAAATCTAATATTGTATGGAACTATGGTAGTAATACCAACTTGAGTTGTAATCGTAGTTCCAGATACACCTATGATAGGAACAGCAGTGTTGTAAGTTGGATCTGTAGTTCTTGGGTAATACTTAGTAACAGTGTTTTGATCGGCACTACATGTAAATCCTAATGAACTACCTCTGAATTTAAAAGTTTGTCCCGCTGTTAGATCATGAGTTCCAATACTCAATGTCATTATACCTACAGAGGGTGTGTAGTCCGCTCCAGACACGGTATAATCTACTCTAGTTGTAATACCAGCAAAGACTTCAAACGTGTCTCCTGTGACGTTACTGATAGGAACCCAAGTATTGCTTAGAGTATCTGTAGTTCTTGGATAATATTTTGTTGTTGTAAATCCATCAAGTGAACACTTCCAACCAATAGAATTATCTGCAATTAAAACTTGATCACCATTTGAGAATCCATGACTAGGAACTGTAATCGTTAGAATACCAACAATCGGATTGTAATTAGCAGTTGTAAGTGAATGTTGAGTAGGTCCAGATAATCCATGACCAGCAGCAGTTATAATTAACGAACCAGTGCTAGGTGTATAGTCTGCATTTGTTGGAGTAAGTGTTCCAGCACCAATTACATCAATCGCACCAGTGACTGCACTGTAGAATGTATGTGCATAATCTCCACCAGTTTTGATTGTTGCATCATCAGAACTAACATAAGTGTGTGGATAATCTCCTCCTGAGAATGTAGATGTTGCAGTTGCACTATGGAACTCATGTAAGAAAGGTCCTCCAGTGAGTAATGCACCTTCTTCTGCACGAACAAAACTATGTGCATAGTCACCACCATATACCAATGCACCAGCGATAGCTTCTTCAAATCTATGAACATATTGATTCTTAACACGAGATATACCGACATCTATTGAAAGTCCAGTGCCAGCATAACCTGTAATTGGTAGAGAAGTATCGTATGCAGTTGATCTACTTCTTGGATAATAATGTTGATATGCACCGTTATCTAAAGCACAAGTAAATGCAAGACCAGATAGTATGACATCTTTACCTACCTTGTACCCATGAGGTGCGGCAGTCGTTACAGTTAGAACTCCAGTTACATTATCATATAATGCACTAGAAACACCTAATGCAGGGTCATAATCGCAAGTAAAAGCAATACCAGAAAGTATTACACAATCATCTTCTGTAAGGTTATGATTTCTTCTTGTGGTGACAGTTGCAATACCTGATGTTTGATCATACTCCACATGTCCAACTTGAACGGCAGGAGCACTTGTAAATGTAATTGCAACACCAGTAACATTTACAAAATCATCAGTCTCTAAACCATGACCACTGAAAGTTGTGAATGAACCAATGCCAGCAGACGCAGTGTGTATGCCTGTTGTTGTAACTGCAGCACCGATATTAACAGTAAAGTTTTTTGCACTTAAAATACCAGTGACACCAAAGTATTTTTGTGCATCAGATGGGAATGTAATATTACCAACACCTGTAGCAAATTGAATACCAGCTAACTTAACTACATTTGCAGTTGTCAAACCGTGAGCAGATGCCGCATGAATAGTTGCAACACCAGAGAATGACTCAAAATCTACTTGTGATATGTTTATACTTGATGCGGTTTCATAACCATACGCAGTAACAGTTGTAATACCATTGATAGGAGTCTGATCAAGATATGCAACAGTCTTAGGTGTAAAGAATCCAGTTCCACCTTCTACAATACTAAAGTCTGTTATGATACCAGCTTCTGCCCTGTTAATGACACCACCACTTACATAATTATGTTCAAATGTAGAGATACCAATAAATGATCTGAATGTATTTGTAGTATGTCCACTAAGAACATCAAAACCAGTTACATTTCTACCTTCTAAAATGTTGGTGTCAACTCCTGCCTGTACTAGACCACCACTAACATATGCTAGTGCTTGTGTACTTATACCGCAATCTACCAATACATTCAAATTATCAATAATTTCTACAACAGGATATGCGTCTTCTCTAAACAAGAATGTAGTGATACCATTTGTAACTTGTACTTGTTTTATTACTAAACTTCTACTTTGGTTAGTGGCAGTTCCAAGATAGTGGCCACCAGTTACACCAATCGTTGTAATACCAGTGATATAGTCGTATCCGAAGGTATTGATATTTCTGTTTGCCGATATAGGAGTAAATGTAAACCCTGCACCAGTAACTCTGACTAAATCATTCTCTACAAATCCATGAGATACCGCACCAGTATTGAATGTGCAAATACCTGTAATATGATTATAGTCTGCTGTAGATATTGCAACTGCACTACCAGCTGATGTTCCTAAAACAGCGGTAATACTTGCACCATAACCTTGAGATGACCTTACATTTATTTCTGGTATTGATCTATATCCTTGTCCCTTTCCTTCTATTTGAATAAACTCAAGACTACCAGTTGATCCTACACCGACTCTTGCAGCAGCTTTCAGGGGTAGATAATATCCTGAACCAGTTGTCAATCCAACTTTATTAATTCTACCAGCTCTAGGAACTCCACTTAAAAAGTTAATTTTATTATCACCATCACCGACAATTTCAAAATCTAAGCCAGGTGTTTGAACTACATTGTTGATTAAAATAAATGGGTTATTGTTAATATCAACACCTGTGTTGACATTGTTGTAGAGAGCAGTAACTACACCTAAGTTTTCAGATAAGTCAAATTGAGTACCAGCAATACCTGTAAAATCTAAGGCTATATCATCAAGAATTACGTTGGTATCTTGTTCATCAAATGGATCTAATTTTCTAGAGAATAATCTACCAGCAAAAGAAGAACTTGTTTGCAGTCCAACAGGACCTGCATTACCATATGGTGCATCAGTAAAGAATATGTTATCTTCAATAATGTTATAATCACCAGTGAAAACAGAATATGCAGTTCCTACAGCATGATCTGTTGAAATAGTACCAAACGCACCTCTTTCTACGACCACCTCTGATCCAGTAGATGTACTGAATACAGGATAATATCCTACACCAGAATTGAAGATTAATACCTCGGATATTGTTCCAACACCACTAATGACAGGGTAAAATACACCTTCTACAGCTGGAGTAGTTGTCCCTTCAACAATAATCTTTGGAGGGTCGGTTTTGGCATACCCTGCACCACCGTTTAAAACTTCAATTTGGTATACACCATATACTGAGTTAAAAAACGGTCTAAGTAGAGCTCCTGATCCTGGCGTAACTCTTGTTGACATTTATTCCTCTATATGATGTTGATTGAACTACTGCAATAAACTCTGGTAACTCCAGTGCTATCACGAATAATACTAAAAGTTAAAATATCATCATTTGCCGTAGATGGTGGAGGATTACCACCAACCCATTTAATACCCGATGCAACAGGAGTGCCGTTTACCTTAACTGCATCACCATAGGTGTATCCAATTCCAGAATTATTGATTATTGTAACTGTAGTTGCCTTACTATTTTGACCACTAACACTAGTAAAGTCCCAAGTGGTAACTGATGTAGATAATCCACCTAATACAACAGATCCCTGTGAAACATCAACACTAAATGTACCGCCTGCACTCACAGTGAAAGTATCACTAAAGTTTCCTACAACTTTTTCTGTAATATCAGAATTAAAGTTGACCTGATCCATCAATGTACTTGCACCACTTACTTGGATATCTCCTCGCACATCCAATCTACATCTAGGAGCGGTAGAACCAATACCAGTGTAGGCTTCGTTAGTAACTACAAAAGACTTGTTATCTGATATTGCTGCATCGGATACTCGCAATCCATGTCCATTACCTTTTGCAACTGCCCATATAGTTGGTTTTTCATTTGAGAATGATGCAACTTCCATCTGTGATGTTGGAAGTGATGTTCCAATACCCACCATACCATCAGCTTTGATACGGAACATTGTTGCAGCAAATCCAACTTCAACAGGTCCATCTGTAATTGCACCTGGCTGTTGAATTGTTATTTTACCAATATCAGCATAACTTGATGTTACAACACCAGATGTATTGATATCAATGTTATCTGACACACTAGCTGCAATACCAGCAGCAACTGATGTTGATGCAATACCACAGTTGGTGGAATACCCTGCTGTACTTGCAAAAGAAACAAAACTTACAAGATTAGTACCGTCTCCGAACTTATCGTATATCTCGTTAAAATTATTATTGATCTTAATGGTCCCTGCCAATAGGGTATCGCCCGTCCCATCATTGGGAGCCGAACCAGTACTAATCCCTTGTTTAGCCATTACTTAAAAACGTTTTTTCTTTATTTATAGTTAATATGGAGGGTTATCATCAAGAGTCACCGAAGTGTCTGATCTTGTGATAACTGTTGAGTTAGATCTGTTAGTATCATAATAGAAAGAAGTAGCCACTGTACTGTTTGCAAGAGCTGTTCTTGCCTCTACAAATGTAGCATCACCAATCTGTGTTATCTTTACCAATTCATCATCTAACTTTAGTATATCACCCTTTGTAAGAGAACCAATACCAACACCAACTTTTATACCCTGATCAGATGATGAAACAGTATCTGTAACCTCTACCGATAACTTCTTATTTTTAATAGGAGTTTGAATGATATTATCAACCAGAATCAAAGCTTGTTTGTTTGGTTCTGCAATCGTTAGTTTCTGGAAACCAGTTCCTAAACCAGTAAATGTGAAAGGAAGTGCAGTTGAGAGACCAGAAATTCTAAATTTAACGTCGTCTATCTTTTGAATAAACAATTCATCAGGCATGACATTTGTTCCTAACTCTACAGGAGATAGTGAAATATCATTAGTAGGTGATGTACCTCCTATGTATGTTCCAGCAATGGAAATTATATTAGTAGAAGCATATCCAGTTCCACCAGATACCACATCTATGTTGGTAACATCCAAGTTGCCGTCTCTAGTAATATTAAAGACTGCACCAGATCCACCACCAGCTGGCACAGTTGATGGAACGTTACTGTATGTTGTTGTAATACCAGTTCTAGTTCCTGTTGTTTTAGTAACAGGGAAAGTGAGGTTATTAGCTGGAGTTGCACCACCCAAATATGTTCCAGCAATACTTACATTGTCGGTAACAAAATATCCAGTTCCACCGTTTGTCAGAACAACAGCAGTTGATATACATTGACCAGTAGTTTGATCAAAATCAAATCTAACTTGGAATGTAGCACCAGTACCCCTAGTAGAGATGCCAGGCACACCACCTTCTGCCATTCCAAATCCATATAACCTAAACAGTGGGCCAGGAGGATTCTCTGTAACTGCAATTCCAGTAACAGGACCTGGAATTTGTACATTATATCCATTCTCAAACATTGCACTACCACCAATACCAGCAGTTTTTACGCCCATGATGATATCTTTTGTTCCTGTAGTGTGAGATGTGATTGCAATACCAATCTTACTACCACCTTGAACATCCAATTTAACTGCTTGACCAGTCTGGAAGTTATGATTCTGAATATTAAGAAGATTATTTGCAAGATCAACGTTGACAGGACCGCCAGGGCCAGCATTGAATACCTTTTTAAATACAGGAACTCCACCTACAGAAAGTGAGAACTGTTTACTACCAACTAGTGTTCCTGTTCTATCATGAGCACCATTGAAACCAGAAGATATATCATCAAGATTCAAGACTTTATTAGTCTTGTTCATAATGAAACTCTTGATTGGTCTACCTTCGGGGAAGAAGATTCTTTGAACAGATCCATTTGGTAACTGATCATCCTCAGTAACCATAGCAAAGTTATGTCTCTTACCCATATAGATTTCATTATCAATATTAAGGATAAGATCAACTTTAGTGTCTACTGCCTGAACTTTCATGTTAGTAGACTTGGCGATTCCTACAGTAGCCGCATTAGAGATAGGATCACTTTCTACAATAAGATCTGAAAACTCTAAGAAACCTGATGGGTGAACAATAGATCTTACCGATTCTTTCCATGTAGTGTATGGTAACTTACTCTTGATTGAATATGAGAACTTCTGGAAGTAGAAGTTATCTGATAACCTCTGACTGAAATCATTGAGGATACCAACGTTCATGTCATTCTTAGAAACTTTATCTCTAGTAACATCAAGAGTCGTCCTAACACTAAATCTATTAACATCTCTTACATTACCTGATAGTTTAGAGACTTCACCGAATAGTGTATCGCCTGGTAAAAGAGTTCCAATAGTATCTCTCAATCTTAACTGACTGATCATACCGTTCCAACCACCTTCAGCAACAAAACCCTCAAACGCTCTTGATGTTACTTTCTCTCCAGAAACATACTTGGCATCATCAATAATTGTCATATTGAACTTCGCCATATCGTTGAAGTTTACAATAGACCCTAGAGTAAAGTCATCATCATAAGCTCCCAATGTTACAGTAGAAATGCCAGGAGCATCTGACATATCAAATGTAACAGTTGAATTTACGGTATTAACACCAGTTACAGTATAGAAAGAGAAGTCATAATCAGCGGAGTTGAAATTACCCTGCCCTGCGGTTAGTGATGCTGGTTTAAGTCTACAGTTTTCAAGGAATACCTTATCACCAATAGCGAATGGTAACTTAATGTCTGTAGATGCGTATCCTGTTGTGACGGGAACATTGAACTGTTGGTCTAAAAGAAGTTCAGCAGTTACAGTAGTACCACTGTGACTTATAGCATCAATATCATAACCATTAGAATTATTAGTTGTAATGATGCTAAGTGGTTCACTAAACTCAAAAGCATTCTCTATAATCTCAACTTTATCAACAGATCCACCTGATACACTGGCAGCAATTTTTACTTTATCATTTCCACGAACTGCAAGTGTAGGAGGTTGATTATATCTTATACCACCATCTACTACTTGAATCTCATCCATTCTTGCAATACCACTGATATCAACAATAGCAGGGACAGCTAAGAATGGTAGTAGTGTAGGATCAGTAGGATAATCAAATCCGTCCTTGATTCTTTCAAGAGTGTCAATCTGACCTATCTCTGGTGAAGATACTTTTACAATACCATCTTTACCTTGTGTACTAGCAAAACCTATAACTCTAGGAAGGATTGTATATCCCTTGCCTGGGAAGTTAATCTTAGTATCGTTAATAGGTCCTCTAGCGTTCTTAGAAGAGGTGCTATATGTGATTGTGCTTACACCAACTCTAGATATTAGTCTTTGAGGTTCAAGTGGTTTTTCTTTTAGGTTAAATGTAAATGTGGTATCATCTTTTTTGATAATACTATGATCAGTCGCAAGAACAACAGGTTTGAATGTAATATTGTTTCTGCCATTAACTTCAGTGTCCGATGAACCAAATGTCTTTCTAGTATCAGAAGGAACAACAGGAGTTAGGTTGTAATATGACTTTTTAGGCCACGCTATGTTAGTTTGGATCTTAACTGTAGCATTTGGGGTTCCAGTTATGCCATCTCTTACAATACTGAATCCAGTGTCATTAGTTCCATTTACATCAAGTCTTTCTTTGAAATTAATGTCCTCAAAGAAATCAAGTTTCATGTCTAAGAGACTTTGATCAGATACATCAAATGTAATTGAGTTTCCGCTAGTAAACTCTAAAGATGGATTTATTTTAGCAAGATAACTTTCATTATTTGCAGATGCTTCCGTTACTGATGTTATTGCAACAGGATTAGAGTCAAATACATCAGATTTGTACTTACAAAGTTTGATTGCATCAGTATCCTCTCTAAGAATGAAATAAGTTTCATTATGGACTAAACCAGTGATACTATTTCCACCATCGTAGAATACTACTTTATCACCATTCTCTAATGAGTCATCATTGATATTAATCTTAGTCAGATCAGCGGAGAAGAAAGATATACCAAAACCAATTTTTTCAGTTGTTATTTTGGCAATAACAGGGTCATATCTAATTGCAACAGTTTCTGTAGACTGAGGAAGAGCCTCTAGAGTAATTACGTCTCCAGTAAGTAATCCATGAGAAGAAGTTACGCCAACCTCACCAAAGAACCTATCTACCTTACTTGTTACTTTAGGATAGTTAGTGGTGAACGAATGTGCAAATCCAGCATTAGAAGCAACAGGGTAGAACCATATTGCATCGCCTGTAGTAGGGATACCAGTTGTAGATAGTCCAATCAAGTCCTGATCAAAATTAATTGCATATACATCAGAACCATCCGTCAATGTCTCAGTTCCTACACCAGAAGTTGCACCAGCAGATACTTTTGCCCACACAAGTGAGGTTCCACCAATACCCATACTGTATGTCAGTTTCTGACCAGTGAAGAACTTATGACCTTTGATGTAGATGCTTTGTTGAGGAACAAATCTGTTTTCTACACTTTGTTGAACAGCTGTACTTAGACCAGTAAGAGTAATTGTGTAATGTGTGCCTGTAGAACCCAAACCCACAGTTTGTAGTGGATTGAAATAGGTAATAGTATTCTCAAAGGTGAACCTAGTTACAGTTGATTGTCCAACAGGGAAAGAGAACTTAGTTGGTTTTAAAACAATGTTGTCAGTGCCTACTGCATGTGTCATAGCAGCACCAACATAGTTTTCTCTGTTTATATAAAATCTAGAGAACTGTTCATCAATACCAGTGATTGTAAATGTCTCAGTTCCTATTCCAATGGTATCATTGACTTCAAAACCAGCTACGTCTGTTACATAGATGTTTGTACTAACACCTGATACAGTAACATTTCCTAATTCTCTTGCAAGACCAGTTTTTCTGGAAATAACATTGACTTTTCGAGGACCATTGAATTCTGTGAAGTCAGCAGTGCTGATACCACTTAAAATAACAGTTTCACCATCTGTGATCTCATGTGGTACACTTGTAATACCAGTAATTGTATTTCTTGTCTTTACAAGCTCAGTTTCACGGAAAGTAGAGACTCCAATCTGCACGGTGTCTACTTCTTTACCTAAAACAGACCCAACAACGATATTTGCACCAGTTCCGTTAGTGCCAAAGTTATCAAGCTCTAATAAGTCATCAACTTTGTATCCATCACCTCTAGAGAAGATTGTTACAGATGAAATACCAGAACTCTTAGTTTTAGTAACTGAAAACTCTTGTTTTAGAGCATCTTTAACATCATCAATCAAATCATAGTCGGAATTACCATATGAGAGATAATATGGGGCTACGTTTCTTGTAAGTTCTCTTTCGGTGATGTCAATGTCTTGATTAAAGAAAGTTACGAAGTTTTCTTCAATAGGAGTGTCTTTAAATGACCCACCAACCAAATATGGGAATTTTGGTTTAGCAATACCACTAGAGTCAACGTCTACGCTGTAGAAGTAAGCATATACACCATCTGGATACTGTGGAGTCACACAATAACGCCCACCGTGTACGTCTAGGTCTCCTGAGTTGTCAAATATGTAATCGTTGGTGAAATATCCAAAAGCGAAGCCAGGAGGTCTTAAACCCGATCTAAGAGTAGTATCAAGAATGTATCCTGACTGTAATCTTTGTATTGCTCCTCCTGTTGGAGTCTGATAACCATAAGGACCGTAAATTGGATTACCATCATAAGCAAATCCAAGTATAGGTGAGTGGAAAGCATTAGGTGTTTCTAAATTACCAGAATCAATGTTGTCTCCAAGTTGATATCTAAGTTTTTGTGGAGGATAGATACCTATTGTCTGTAATTGGAAGGCAGGGTTAGTACTTGGCTTTGTAAGTAGTGAATCTGCATCATTGATGATAGCATCGTTCTTCTGAACTTGGTTTATCTTCCATTCACGAACATCTGCAATGAATTTAGCAGATTTACCTCTGTTTTGTAAATCTAGAGTAGTATCAGCTGATCTATACCCAATACCACCATCAAGAATCCTTACACCAGTGATTTTATTGTCTGTAATGATTGGTCTAATGTCTGCAAAGTCTCCTGTGGGACTAAAGATGTTAATATCCGAATCTTCACGGTATCCTTTACCAGAAGCAAGAATTTGAACGTCTACAATAGATCCGCCAATGATAATTGGCTTCAATAGAGCGTTGAATACAACAGTCGAGATACCAACATCAGGTCTTCTATGGAAATCCATGATATTAGTGCAACCATAACCAATACCACCCTCTTCCAAGTAAACACTCTCGATAGATCCGAGAACTAAAGGTTCAAACTCTGGTTGAATTGTAGTTGTGCTACCAATAGCAGATAAACTCTCTACATTTACAACAATAGGAGGATATTTGATTGTATGTTTGCCTAATCCAATACTACGGATTACAGCTGTCTTATTTTTGTTATAATTGGTAAGATTTCTTTGTGTAGCAACTCCAACATCACATAATCTGAATCTATTAGAGTCAATTACTTTAACTGCATATTGAGTGGTTGTAGAAAGTCCACTTACAGCAGTTCCATCTGTTGAATACTCAACAATTTCGCCATTATTGAAATTATGATTAAATGCAAGGATATAATCGTCTGATGTACTGATACCAGACTGCACATCACCGTTAGTTGGCCTACCTTGTACAATAACTTTCTTGTTTGAGTATCCAGAACCTTGTTCTTTAACATAAATCTTAGTTATTGTGTTTTTAGCAGTTACCGTTGTAAAACGATGGAAACCAAAACTGATATTTCCGATATTTACAGTATTAATACCTGACTTAGCATCTTCTGGTGTTTTGTGTAACTTAATTTTCTTTTCATCAATAACACCAGCATAATATGTTGATCCATCAACGATATTAACAATAGGAGTATTACCTCTAGAGTCATATATGATAGCTTCACCCAATTCAAAGTTATGTCTGTCGGGAAAAGTGATACTTTCATCAAATGTATCAACAGATGTACCATCAGCCTTGAAGTTAGCTACAATACGACCTCTAACTAAGTTAGACTCAAGGACGGCACCAGTTCCGTTACCACCACTAACAGTAATCTTGGGTTTTTCCTGATATCCGATGCCAGGAGCAACCAATTTAACTTCTCGGAAGGATCCAGTAACATTAGCATGAGCAACACAACCAGTTCCTTGTTGATCGTTGATGACGAGTGGAGGTCCTGAGATAACATCATAGTCTGTGCCTGCATTTGTAACTTTAATATCAGTAACGTCACCGTGGAAGATCTCTTCATCAAAAACAGTCGGTGGAAATAGTTCAACACCGTTTGCCAATAAACCTACTGGTTTGTTATTGATCAATCTCTGGTTTGGATCATCAAAGAGATTTTTTTGTTTATATAAAGGATACTTTCTAAGTATCTTCTGGTTCTTAAGTGTTTTGTTTTCCCATCCCGACTTATAGATGAACTGGCCAGAAGTATTAGTTCTTACTGCAATATACTTTTTAGCAAATACGTCAGAACCACTATATGACAAGTAAAACTCAGTTTGGTTGATTGCAGTTACAAAATAGATACCAGTACTGATGCCACTGTTAGTTGTATTGTCCCAATAAATCTTATCACCAGTTACATAGTTGTGATTTAGTGGAGGAGGTGTTGATAGAGTGACGTTGGTTGGGTCAAATGATCTGAGGGTATAAGTAAACCCACCGCCTAATAAAGGTGTCCCAAAACCGTCCACAACCTCAACTGTGGAACTTTTTACGAAGACTTTGTTGTCAGTTGCAAAAACAGGATAGTTAGGTAAACCAGAAGATGTAACGTAGAAGAATTCTTCAGCCTTATCTAAGTAACTATTCTGAATACCAACAGGAAAGTCATCTACGCCTGGGAAATATCCTGAGTTGTGAGATGCTTTAGTAACTGTCTTTGTAATTACTGTTGATTCTGCTGGAATGGCTGTGGCAGTTTGAACAACAATCGTATTTGCATAAACTTTAGAAAGATTGGTTGCATCATACTCAATATCTTTGATTGTAATGTTAGAAGTGTCTCCAGCTTGGTTTCTAATGACTAATTCTTCACCAACATAGAAAACGACGGAATCAAAAAGGTTAATTCTATAAGTATTGACGTTTACTTGACTAATATTAGAAATACTGTGACTTGAAGGAATATTATAGATCCAATTATTGAATTGTGGAACATCACCTAAGTCTCTACCAAAAGAAAGCAACTTGAGTTTATCACCAACTTGCATATTGGTAGATTGACTCGTATCTGCTTCACCAATAACGTTTACAATTCTAAATTGCAATAATGAGGTTTGACCAAAACCAGCATAAGCGTATGCAAGTTTATTTTCAAGAATATCTGCACCAAAAACCAAAGAAGTTGTAATACCACTAACTCCTAAGAACTGGTTTATGGTTTTATCGTTATAAGTGACGTTTAGGAAGTTAGATCCTTTTGTAGGTCTTACAAGAAGACTTCCTGATTGACCAAATCCAACTGTAGAGTCAACTACGATAGTGCTTGATCCAGAACCAACAATTTCAAGTGCTTTTGTTTTACCAGGCACTTGGAAACTACCATCAAATGACGTAGCATCCAAAGATAACTCATAAAAGTCAGTTTGATTGATTGGTCTATATTCAACATTATAGATTGAAGCACTTACAGTACCAATTCCAGCAACATCTTGGAATAAGAAGTTACCAATAGATTGTAATGGTTGTCCACCGAATAAGTTTTCAACTAAAATATGTTTAGTTTTGAAATATACGTTTGCAGAGGGTGTAAGTGTATTTTCAACAGGTTTTAGAAGTTCAATGTCTTCACCATATAGAAGTTTAAAGAGAATCTGATATGAAGAGTCAGTTCCCTTCGACATATAGAAGTCTTTTGCCCTAGTTAAGATGTTTGTGACAGATACTCCACTTGTAAAAGATCTATCTTCAAATCCAGGCAAGAATTCAGTCTTAAATTTAGAAAAGAATGTCTGTAAGAATAAATTACTTAAATTTACAACAGTAGATCCACTAGCATGTGCATTTGCCTCAGTAATTGCAAAGTTTAGGAACTCCTGATTGTCTTCTCTTGATATTTCATCAATACCACTGAACCCTCTAGAGCATCCTAGAAACTGTGTAGCATTTTTAGAGGTATATGTAATAACTTCGTTGTCAATCTTCAACAAACCATAGGTATCAGGCCAACCAGTAGTGGAAGTTACGTTTATAGTTTGTGATCCAGCAAAACAGGCTTGTGTAAGCTCAGTAGATGCTATTAAAGTCTCATTATTGAACGCACTTATCTTTCTATACTCAGCAAGGTTGTTTGCTAAGTCAGTCATACCAGACTGATGTTCCTGTGATTCGTAATATTGGCTTAAAAAATCTTTGAATAGCGGAGATTCCGCATTTAAGAACTCAGGAATCTGAGACTCAATGACATGAGAGATTTTTACTCTTTTAATATCTGTCATTTATCGTGTGTAGATTAACTCGCTAGCGTAACTAGATGTTGTGACGTAAGAAGTAGCAGAAGTATTCTCACCAGAGGATACAACGTCAGGAAGTGCATTAACAGAACTATTTGTAACGTCTAATTGTAGGTAAAGATCTTTAAGTGCAATAACATCATTGGATTGAGGTATTGCCTCAACCTGTATTAGACCATTTGCTAAAGAAGTCCCTGTTATATTTACCACATCCAAATTAATCTCTCCGTGAATGTAATCTACTGTCCCAGCGTCGTTCTTAACAATAAGAGGAAGGTTATTTACAAGTTTGAAGAAGATAATCTTACCAAAGTCAGTTCCAGCTGTAGGAATGTCACCCATGTAAATTGTTCCACTAACATTAGCTACCGTAAATCCTGTAGAACGTATTCCATATCCATTACGTTGTTTGAAAAAGGAGTTTCCGTAGCAAAGTTCATAAGTTGCAAAAGTATTGAGTTCAGGCGCAATGTCTCTTCTCATTTTTACCTTTGTAATGTTAGAAGTAACACCTCTTGCAGAGTCATCAATCAATCCTTGAATTTTACTATACTTAAATCTACCACCAAAAGCATTAATATCAGAAGATTGAGAATATGAGGTCAAAGTTCTGGTTACAGAAGTAACTAGCTCAGTTGTATCGGAAACTGCGTTACTGTTATAGTAAACAGAAGTGTCTACTTCAATATAAAGATACTTAAGATCAATAATTTCTGGTTTAATACCAGCAATCGAATATTGTTTGAGTTGCCTAGCAATATCGTCCTTTGTAATCTGTGAAAGGAAAGAACCATTCTTAGGTTTGATGGAAATAAAGACTTTTCCATACTCAGGTGGATCTAACTCCTCTCCACCATAGGCAGTCACTGATTCAACGTTAGGATACACGAATGGAATTATACCTGTGTAGTCATTCGCCGTTACTGCACGGTATTGTGAGGAGTATATACGAGGTGCTAGGTATTTGATTGTACTTACATCTTCAACATCATCACCATCGCTAGATCTTTGTGCAGTTCTTAAGACAGAAATACCAGATGTTACAGATACTCCCTGATCGTCTTCTAAAACTCCAACAAATGAGAAGTTTCTAGCATCATTTCCAGATCTTCCATTAGTTACAATGTAGTTAACAGTGATTGTAGCTCCACCAGGCGGTTTTTTACCAATAATTCCGTCTCCAAACAAAATTTCATACTGTTCGTCTTCAATTTCTTGAATCAAGAAGAGTTTTGACGTAGCATCGACTCTTAAAATGTTGTTGTATAGCGTGTATATCTCTTTTGTCGTAGATTCAACTGTAATACGAATAGAAGTAGTGTCAATATTTGCGTTTGGAAGTATAAAACGTTGATTTGGAATTGAATAATCAACTTGGAAACTTTTTTGAAGGTAAATTCCTTCGTAAATATTCAAATTACTGAAAGTAGCAATATTATTTTCGTTTGTAGTAGCAACAAAGTCGTCAGGAATAGAAAAAATGTAAGAACCACCAACCTGATTACCCAATGCAACCTGTCCAGCCTTCAAAGTTACGATTCTTGTGTCATTCAAACCCATGTCAACTGTAAAATTGACGACTGCCCTAGCAGATCTACTTGATCTAGGTACATATCCAATGTTTCTAGCAAGTGAAACTACGTTTTCACGCAAAGTCGCACTGTCTAGAAAGCACTCGTTCACTGCCATGTTGGTATTATAGGCAGTAACGTAACTATTGTACGCTAAAAGATCGATTATGGTCGAAAAGTTTGACCCCTCAAAGTCAAAATCAGCAAAATCACTGTTTACTCTGAGGTAATCCTTAATCTGTTGCCTAAGATCACCGAAATCTAGGTTTGTGAACTGGTTAAAAGACATTATATTCTAGTTGATTGGAGAATGAATTCTATTTGTTGACGTGCCGCAGTCAATCCAACGATATCATACTTGATTTGTATTTCTAAATCGTTACTATTAGTGACATATGTTACTTGTACCTTGGCATTTGCTACTCTTGGTTCAAAGTTTTCCAACAAAAGGAAAATATCATCTTCTAATTCATATGCCATAGCTGCATTTGGAAGTTCAAACAGCTGTTCTTCAACTTTACTACCCAACAGTGGGTTGAAAAATCTCTCTCCTAGCTTTGTTCGTACCAAATTTTGCACAGAACGCTTGATAGCATCCTCATTTGAGTAAGCTCCTATGTCATCTGTGACAGGATGCTTCGCAAATGTTAAACTAATATCCTTAAAGGGAACACTTGTATTGAGTTTTTTGTCAATTAGTGCCATTTTTTAGCAATTCCTAAATTTATCTAACTCTTGTTCTATCAATTCTTGCTTTCTTTTCTTATCATTAGCGTCATCGCCAACGACTTCACGCAAAATTGTATCATCATTTTCTGGTTTTTCTATAAAACCATCATCAGGAACGCTAAATTGTGTATTTTTTAGCTTCATTAAGGGCAAGTATACTATTCAAATTCTATTTAGACACAAAAAAAGACCCTTTTAAAGGGTCCTTAAAGTTTTTTGAGTGTTTTTTAACCAGCAGCTAGTGGAGATTGACTTGTATTACTGTTTGCAGCAGCCTTTTTTCGTGCTTGAGCACTCACATCATACTGTCCTTTAACATTTCCACTAGCAAAACCAGCACTTTCTACGTTATGGGGAGCTAATTTTGGATCTGAGTCTGCCATCTTTTAACCGTTTTCTTTTTATTTATCAATCTGAGCTCGTAATCGGTCTGGAGAGATACCTTCTTCAAGGTAAAACTCCAATCTGGTCTGTGCTTGATCTTTAGTAAGACCTACATCTAGCTTTGGATTGTTCACACACCAACCAGAAGTTCCTAATTCTACTACTTTGTACTTAGTTTCCATTAGATTATCCTTGTTTTCTCGTGACCAACACGGATTTTAGGATCAATCCAGATCTCCATACCCGCTTCTTTTGCATCAAGACAGAATGAAACGTCTTCTCCACACATATCTTGAACTTCTCCTGAGTCAAAGACTTGCATTTTAGGTGCAAACCAAGGATACTTCATCTCTTTATGCTCAAATACACCGTTCTTGATGAGTAACCAACCAAATCCTGTGTAATCAACTGTGAAAGGCTTGCGTCTACGAGAGATAGACTCGATAGTTTCGTGATTCATCACTCCACCATTCTTTGCAAAGTCCTCTTCTTCTAGCCAGTGTGCAACAGATGTAGTTTTTCCATCCTCTGTGCAGTACCAACCACCAGCAATATCCTTTTGCATCCATACTAAACGATAGAACTTCTCTGTATCGAATACGATATCGGAGTCAATCCATAGTTGCCAATCATATTTTAGTTTTCCATCCCAAGGAACTTGATCTGGACCTCTTAATACGTTTGCACCAAGGCACTTGCATCTTGCAAAGTTAACCATTGATGAGTAATCTTGTGAGATTTGAATGGAACTACCATTCTGAACTAGATCAAAACAAAGTTGAACGAAGTTCTTGAGGAAGATATATGATACTCCTCTGCCTGGTAGACAGAAAACTATTGCTTTTCCTTTTGCTAATGCTTTCGCTTCCTCTAGATTAAAATCATCCTCAACCTTTTTAGTCTTAGGAGCGTTTGCTTTTACTGTAAATCCTTTTGCCATAACATGTTATCAGTACATAGTTAGTATAACACTGATCACTCAATCTGTCCAGTGTCTTATTATATAGTCGTTAATTCTTAACAACTTTTATCTCCTCTGTACGGAGATCATCACTCGGATAATGTTTAAAATATTCGGTAATATATTCCAGCTTATGTTTAATATCGTGATGCGGAACCTTTTCCATAATTAAGTTCTCGCCAATGTAAACGTTATAGGTACTCATCTTCCCATTCAGCAAGCATATCCTCTAGGTCTTTGCGAATGTCGGGATGGTACATTAAGTGATTATCGTTTTCAAGGCGAAACTGAACAGATTCGTAGATGTATTCTAGTGTCTTGACATCGAGATCGACATTCATTTCGGGTTGTAAGTTCATTATGTTTCTATCTATACATTTTGGTTTCTTAGAGGCGTGTACGTTCGATTTTTTTTGTGAGTTTCTCACGATATTTTCTACGACCAGTAACTACCTTTTCCATTTGTTGTTCACTATATCTAGTCGTATAATATCCTTTGTTTGCCAAGAGTTTGGCAGAGTCGTCCAAAGAAGAAATTTTTTGAACCATGACTATCGTAAATAACTGATCAACCTTTGTAAGTAACCATAAGTCTTTACCCTGACAGTTCAAGAAAGTATTCAGAGCATCAACTCCACCACCCATGCTATCGGGCGTGATATGATTTGCATTACTATGTGCAGCAACAATCACTACATCCTTACTGCCATCAAACTTATCACATTCTTCTGACACCACTTCCCAAAAGTCATATGCAGAGAAATAGTCATATACCTTTCTAAACTTGAGACGATTATCATCTCTCGCCTTCTTTGCAAAGGGACAACGAGGTCCATTATACTCAGGACTAATTGGATCAGGCTCCTGTAGATGTGCAATCCAATCGTCCGTAAAGTCCTCTAAATGATCAAGTGGGTGACTAATAACTCTGCTCCTCCAACTTACACTCATCCCCGATACAGGAAGAGAACGACAAACTATCTGTATGATACGAACGATAGATCTTCGCCCATATCAAATCAAACTCTTCTTCAGTTAAATTCTTAAACAAACACTTATCCTCGAAATAAATGTGATAAGACTTTAATCCTTTATCCGCTGTGGTACTTGAATAGTCCATGAACCTCCTTTTAATTCTACCATCTTAAAGCACTTCTTATTACGCTCAATCTCTAATAACCATGACTCATTCATTTCACTGCCATACTCAATAGGGTTCATGCCCTTGAAATCAAGTATTGCAGTATCTACCATGAAGAACAAAGTATCCCAAGTTAACGTATGCTGTAATGCACTTGCTATCTGTTCAACTTCATACTCACTGAGCTCTTGATTGATAACTCCAGAGCGGATTTCTACCAACTCAGTTAAATCAATCACTATCCTGTTATTCTTATATATCGCCATAATGTGTTCTTTACAATTCCTTAATCAAATGATATACCTTCTTCATCAGGAAGATCAAGTAGTTTCTCTTCAACCCAATGCTCTTTATTATCAATACCAGCTGCTTCCACATACGCCATGATATGTTTATCTACTTGCTTGTAGATAGGATGTAAGTCAATATCCATTCTTACATCATGAGCTATCTCTGCCACTTGCTTCTCTGTTAAACAATGATCAGGATGAAGAAGATCACAACAAGGGATCCTCTTCTCAATCAACTGATTAATGTTTATACGA
>Ga0209645_1000106_pt1 | contig 41184 bp, 28 predicted proteins | sample ETNvirenome_6_30_FD_184070 | JGI IMG/M metagenome (GOLD analysis project Ga0209645, IMG submission 184070) | Marine viral communities from the Pacific Ocean - ETNP_6_30 (SPAdes) (version 2) | ecosystem: Environmental > Aquatic > Marine > Oceanic | place: Pacific Ocean | collected 2013-06-19
CGGCATTCTCATTGGTCAGTATTTTCTTAATTGTCGGATTTGCGCTCGCCGCGCTGTCGATAGCGTTTGACGGAGCAAACAGTCCTGTTCTCAAAATGACAGAGGATTTAGGACCGCTTCATGACGCGATGCAGGGGTTGGTTCTTGTCATATCGGGTGAAGGAGATGAAGGCGGTTTGTCAACCGCGCTTGATGTGTTAGCGGCGGGATTCGTTGCCGCAGGTGTAGCCGCTGTTTTCTTAGGAGCAAAAGTTGGTGTAATAATAGGCGTGGCTGTTATAGCCGCGGGTGCATTCCGAATGATGCAAAATGAATTTGATAACATATATGCGTCTATACTTGTTGCTATCGGTGTGTTCGTGACGCTTATGGGTGTAGTCATGATGGTCAAAGCGGCATTTGTCGCGTTAGCAACAGGGGCTTCTGTTGCGGCGGCTATTGCTACGGGAGCAATGGTAGCGGCAGTAGGCTTGATTATCGGTGGCATAGGCGCGCTTGTTGCTTACGCTATGGGTGCAGGTGAAGGTATCAAAGGTCTTCTTATTGGCCTTTTAGGTGCGCTTCTTGTGTTCGTAGGGGCTGTCATACTTCTTCCGGGTGTCATAACAGCGGCTATTATAGCGGCTGTTGTATTCCTTATTGCCTCCATTATTCGCTATTGGGATGAAATTAAAACAATCTTTTCAACCGCGTGGGAGTGGTTGAAAAATCTCGCGGGATTGGTCTTTTATGGTTTCATTTCTGGCATCAGCCTTCTGTTTGGGGCTATCGTTGGATTGATAACAGGTGCAATCGGTATTGTGGTGGGATTGATTGTAGGTATTTTCACAGCGTTGTTTGACATAGGAAGGTCGTTTGCAGAAGACGTCATCTTTGGGGGAGGTTCGCTTATTGATTGGTTTATCAGCATACCCGGCACAATCAAGGATGGATTTATCAAAGGGTTCAAATCGGTGTTTAATGCGGTTATTGGTATTTACAACGATTTCGCGGATTTTATGGTATTCGATATTCCCGATTGGGTTCCCGTCGTTGGAGGTAAAGAGTTCAAGTTACCAAAAATTCCCGAACTCGCGAAGGGTGGTATTGTCAACAGTCCTACGCTCGCTATGATTGGTGAAGATGGTCCGGAGGCTGTTGTGCCTCTTAACCGCAAAAACAATCCGGACGGTATTGGTTTAGGTGGTGGTATGACCGTCAACATCAACGTTGGTGGTGTAACAGACCGAACAGACAAGAAGCAACTCGCACGAGAAATTGGTGATTTGCTACGCGCTGAAATGACACGCGGTGGACGTTCACATGGTAACAGGAGGTCGAGCGTATGACGAAGATTCGATTGATTCGTAACGACGGCACAGTGATGACTGTTGATGCAACCGATTACAGCATCAACGTTACGCGCAGTGTTCCTGTTCTCCCTGTTCCTCTTCTTGGTGAACGTTACGCTATTGACTTGAATATGGTGACAGCCGATTTCAAAATCAACGTTATTCTCGCGGATGATGATTGTTCCGCAAGTGCGTTTGAAGCAACAGCGGCGAGTGCAACGATTGATTTTAGCGCGCTTGCAAACGCTGATGGTGGTGTGCATCAAGCATACATGACGAGCGGTAGTGTCACTGTCGATGACCTCCACGAAAAGTTCTTTGAAATCGAATCAACATACACAGGAGAAAATAGCGAACGTCCTCCTGTTCGTATCAAGTTTAACAAAAACACGGCTTCGCATACTGCAACAAACACACCATCAACAGTGCATGTTGGTATTCAAGGTATTACAACTGATGAGGCGTTGGCATCCGCAGTCAAGACTGCGTGTGAAGCGGCGTCGTTTACACAGCAGTTGACAACCGGTGGTGGTTCGGGTAACTCATTCAGTAGCGCGTTTACTATCACTGTAAGCAACGGTTTGAAAACAAACAATGCAAAGTTGACGTTTACGCAAACAGAAAAAGGTTCGGGAGGTAACAACGCGACACCTGTGTTTGGAACAGGGTTTACACCTTACATTCCTCTTTACGAAGATTTTGCAAAAGGCACTGACAAATCTTGTCGTAGTGCAGGTGATAAATTACAAGACCTCATCGCATACGTCGGCAACGCGAGTCTTCTCGGAACATCGGGTTCAGCCCTTGCAGGTCGCTCTGACCCCGATGACACCAATGCATTGATTGAATCAGACATCAGTCTATCTGATAAGCAAACGGCTGACTACATCATCGGCATTCAGATTCCATACAATTCACTCATCACAGGTTCAGCCGCAACCGAAGATTATACGGAGCGTAACCTCATTATTGTTACAGGGCGCGCAGATGCAAACCAACAAGATTCGACAGCAAACACACTTGATGTTGGTGTTGAGTTCGACCCGACCAATAAAAAAACAGGCATCGCGGGAACTGTTGTTGCTATGGCATTCAATTTTATTGCAGGTGAAAATGTGTATGAAGGTTCGTTGACCTTCATGCCTATTGATTATATTTTGGGGTCTTGAAATGAGTGTTATCAGTCAGTCATCTCACGCGCTATTTTTCAATGGTGTTACTGATAGCGTTGTTTGTCCTCAAGGTGATTTTACAAAGACAGGATTGAAGACTGAAATTTACGGTGGTGTTGCGCGCTCATCCGCTTCTGTATTACAAGATGGCGACGGTCATCGTTTTGCCAACGCTAAAAAGCAAACCCTCACTTCATTTACAGTTGAAGCGTGGGTTAGCCCCGACTGTGGTGGAGTTATTGCGAGTAAAGCAGGGTTGTTCGATTTGCGCATGGGAACGGTCAATGCACCCGGTGTAGCGTCGTTCAAAGTTCAATTGTCAAATGGTGTAACTGCTGTTGCATCAAGCGCGAATAATTATCCAACTGCGGCGGGTTCGTTCATTGCAAACAACGTTGGATATAACGTAGGGCAACGTGAACTGTATCACATATCGGGTGAGTTCAATGGTCAACAAGTTAAGTTGTATGTCAATGGAGAACTGATGGCGTCGCATAAGTTGAACAAAAAACACACATGCAACGTTAATGACCAAGACCTGTATATCGGAGGAAAAGGCGGAGAGTATCGCGGTTACATTGAATCTTTGCATTGGAAAGCCGACGTATCAACGCTTGAAACGCGCGCAAAACCGCTTATGCTTTCTAACAGCACAATTGGGCTTTGGCGATTTGAAGAGCCTGTAAGTGTTGACGACACAATCTTTTACGCAACATCTGACGTGACAGCGGGTGACACAACCATCACTATCGGAACAACAGCGTGTCAGACGCTTTACGAAACAGTAAGTGGTAAATCCAACACACTATCAAGCAACTACACGCTTGAAAGTCTTGGTAACTATCAAGTTGCTAACGCGGCACACAGTGGAGGCGCGCAGGTCATCAGCGTGGCTCACACTCCATTCAACCTCATCATCAATCCAACAGCCACAGATATGTTGTCCAAATTGCCAAACAACAGTCCACCAGAACGTGTTCGTCTTAAGCAAATCAACACCAACGGAACAATCACTGTTGATAGTATTCACCTCGATTTTGGTGTTTCAAGCGATACAGGTTCGCGCGGTGTTTTACATTCAAGAACCGCCTTTGATGCGTCGAACAACCTTGCCAACGATTCGGCAATGGTGCTTGTGCGTTCTGATTTGTTGATTGATGGTGAAAGCGGAAAACCATACCAACGCGTAGGCACAGGTAGTCAAGCGATTGACAGGACAGGTGCGATGGTTATTGATGAAAGTCTGAATGAATTTCATGGATTCCTTTATTCGCGCTCACTTGCTGTCAACACAAATAATTTTGCGCCTACATCTTGGACACTCGCTGAACGTTTTAAAACAGGACACACAGGGCGACACACGTTTACACAGAAAGAAGGACATTCATTTTTGCGCATGTTTCCACCTGTCCATGAACAAGAAATTACGCGAACAATTGACGGTATATCCGATGACGTGTCGGTCACATTTGCAGGTTCGTATCTCGGTTTGAAAAACATAGTGCCAATCAATAGCAAAGTCGCTGTTACGCACACAGCGTTCAACGCGCGCATTGTTCAAGTCAAAACGTCAGCCACAACGAACGGTGTCGTGCGTAACGGGCTTGCTTCGATTGACGCTCACCGTGATGGTGTTATTGCTATCTCGGTTGATGACATCCAACCATTTTTGTTAAAAGGTGGAGGCATCGGCGTTGATTCAACAGATGATGCTCAATACAAAAAACACCTCGCACCCGAAACAGAATCGCGCGTTGCTATTCTTGAAGTGTCGGGGTTGACAGCAGGGTATGTTGAGATACACTACAACGCAATTGACCTCACAGGAGGTAAGATGGGATTGAGCAACCCTGCTTTGCTTATTACAAAGACTGTTCCAGACGCGGGATGTTTGCTTAACGGTAAACGTGTAGCCGCGCATATTGCTGATGCTGTCGGTGCAAACGCCACAATTCATGCTCCCGGTGGTGTTATCACTGCTTCATCAAACGATGTCGGAAACGCGCAAGTAGCAATGAAGCCACATCACCTCGTTGGTGATAACACAGGAGGTATTGCATACGACGAGGATTTAGACGAGTCTTTCATACCAAGCAATTACACTCCGCGAGCAACGGGTGATGAGCCACAGAAACCACCACAAGGTGTAGGAACAACTGTTCACCCATCAGCGTATCACAAAGTGCATATTCAACCAATGCAACGAAGTGCAAGTGACCCTCCTGTTGGAGAAGCACCAACGCACTATCAAGAAAGTGTTCAGTTTGCTTCACAAAAGGGAGGCGCGTTTGAGATGTTTGACATCATTGACAATGATAAAGACGGTGACGCTTACATCTTTATTGTTCAACCGAGCAAACGCGAAAGAACAATGCAATTGTCGCGAGTCACTCCATCAACAGTTGATTTCAACGATTGCACTTATTTTACAATTGAATACGTTCAATCAAACGCTCGTGTTACTTCTATGGAGATAAACGACAGCGGTGCAGGTCGATACGTCATTATGGCAGGTGAAGGGTTGATGTCAGACGTTGCTGACCAGACAGTAGCGTATGGTGGTGACGGTAGTCCAGACTCACACATTGTCAAAGAAATTCAACCCGGCGCGCCTGTGGTATCTGTTACGCTTGGAGGTGCAGGTCAAGGTGCTGTCAACACAAAACCGACGTGGGACCCTGCTACGCTTTCACGCGTAGGTTGGAACACACGTCATGACTGCGCCGCGCAAATTGCATCCTTTAGTGGTGTCAGTAGGACAATAGATGTTAATCCGTTAAACAACGTTACAACCGCAACTGCAAATTGGGGAACGTATTGCTTCCCTGCAACGGGTCGCGTTTATTTAGAAAACGGTGCGAGTGCTGAATACGCATCAAAAACAGGAACAACGTTTACGTTCGCAAGTGGTTCACACAGAGGTTCTGGAAAATTTTTATTGGCGAATGGCAGAGAAGAAGATACATTTGCAAATTGGATAACCAACAGTCGAATTATAGAAGGTGGTCTTGTTCTTCTTGATGAATTGTTTTCATCATCTTCTATATGCGCCGATGGAACAACAGTCAATGACCGATTGTTTCAATCACTCGGCTCTGTGCAACACGATTATCAACTCGGAACACAATACGCAAGCACACGCGCGCTTGTTGAAATACCTCTCTTCCCTCAACAATTTTTTGAAGACCGTGATGCAAAATTGTTTCCCGGTCCAGATAACAGCATGAAGTTGCATCTTGATGCAACCATGACTGCGCAAGCATGGAATCCTTCTCCTGTTGGTCGTCGCGCAATCAACAGCCCTGCGAAAGATTACGAAGCCTTTGGTCAATATCAATATCAATTAAACAACGATGCGCCTATTCGCGCTACTGTGTTACGATACGACCAACAAGGAACGAATACCAACCTACACATTGTTGATGGCCTTGACCGCATCCCTCGTTCTGATTTTAACGACGCAGGTGTAGTAAAGGGTGTCAGCACACGAAGAGCGAGAAGAGTTGTTTTAGGCAACGGAGAATGGGCGTATTACGAATACAACGGTGGAACTCTCCCATTGGTTTTGAGTGGAAAAGAAACGCATTCAAGTCCAGACTTTTTCACGTCGCTTGCTGTTGGTTCACAAATCATTGTTGGTGCGCTACCCAACGGTGTGAACTTTCCACTTACAGGTGACGCTGATTACAATTCATCAGCACAGGAATACCGTCGCCCATTCTATTACGACCGCGGTAGTGTGATGACACAAGGTGGTAATCTCGATTACGGGTTGCGACAATACGTTAGCGCAGTTGAATTTAAAGCAGGTCCAACAGCAAACCCACATGCGCCTCGCATTCAATCAGGTGGCGCGCGATTAAAATTGGTATCACATGTAAGCGGTCAAACGTTTGTGTTTGAAGGCGACTTACCCAAAGGTCATTTACCAACCAATTACGCTTTCGCGGCTGTTCTTGAAAGCACAGGAAGAAAATACCAAATCACTTACAACTCAACTACCAATGTCAATCAACTTACTACGGCGGCTCACCCTGTATTGGATAGTGGTGCAACAGCGTTAGGTGCGAGTGACGAAGACGATTTTTTGACTGTCATTGGTATTTATGCAATAAACGCTACAACGTTACCACTTAAACAACCAGACGGTATAGCAAACGCAACATGGAACAACCCATACTGTTCGGGTGGTTTGCGTTACGGAGATACCGTTTGGATGAACATGCACTACACAAACCCTCATGCAATAGAAGGTATGTTCTGCAAATCGCGGGGCGTTCTTAACGAATACGAAGTGTGGCGGGGATTCAATGGTGGAAAGGGTTCGTTGGGGGTGGAAGCAAGAGATTCTTTACCGCTTGAAAATTTCCTTATTGGCAATACTTGTCTTGAATCTGCTCGCAACTTTGTTCAACATGTAAACAAAACCATTGAACTCAATTGGACAGAACTTGGACACAGCACATCCGCGCCTGTTGTTGCTTTTCTTGACCCTTACCTTAGCACAGAAACACACGCGCGAGTGTTACTTTACGATGTCGAACATGACCGTGAGTTCATTGCATTCCACGACTTGCACATGCAAGTTCAAACAAGCGCGGCTACACCGACGATTGGTGGGCTTGATGTTGCCGCTGGATTCAAAACACAACGCAAAGATAAAGCCACAACGTCTTCAACAGACGCACAAGTCATTAACAGCGTTACTTACAACCTTATCAAAGAAGAAGGAAAGTCGCGCTTTGTCGAAGGAGCGTATGCTCACAAGTCTTGGTGGCTTATGGATGAGTCGTTTTTGCAAGTAAGCAACGTTGCGCTTAACAAATACAATCGCACAAAACGTCAAACAGACCACACCATCGCGTTTGGCACAGAATCATCTCAATACGGTCAAGGTCGCGTTCAACAATCAACGGTTGATGTCAATAGCGCACAAACCCAACACGCTGAAACAATCGACCATGATACATCAGAAGCAATCGTTGATGATACAGCAGGGCATTATCAATTCTCATCCACGTTTTTCGACACACCCGAAGGAACACGCGTCATTTCGGCTTTCCTTTGTTTAAAAGGTAAACGTGCTACAAACAACTCTCTATCACAAACAAATCGTTTGTCCAATCTTCCACATTGGACAGAAATGGATTTTGTTCGTCGTCTTACTATCGACATGGGTGAAATTGGTTTGCGCGAAGGTGTAACAGACATTGAGGCCGCCGCTCGTGAAGTTGTTCGTATCATCAATCAAGGTGGTGCGCTCAACGGTCGTAGTAGTCAACGTCGTCCTTCTGACCAATACCCCGGTGAAGGTGAACGCTTTGACATTAACCGTCGTTCAATATCTGTTGCAGGTAACGATACAGAAGAACCCACAGACGCAACAGCAGTGCATCAACATGCTGATTTTGCTGTTACAGGTTCAACGCATGACCCTGCGCCATTTTGGATGGACAATGCGTTTACATCGTTTGACAGAGGTTCTCACATGGGTTATCTTCGCGCTCACTTAGGACGTGTTGTTGAAGATGCAAACGGTAACGAAGGATACAGCATTGTTGTTCACAGCACAGTTCCCGGTGCAACAAGTCGTAACTTTTGTGTTTGGCTCGATAACAGCAAAGGACAGGCTGAATACAAACCACAGTTCCTTATCGGACACGGTGGTCGTTTCCGTAATTTTTACTGTGCGCCACCTGAAATAGCAGGTGAAAACATGCACCCTGCGCCGATGCCAATCGACAAGAACGGTAAACCGTTTGCTCCAATTACCACACTGCGCGAATACGTTTCTTTGGATGAAGACTCTGATGAGTTCTTTACCAACCTACATCTTGGCTTCGCTTCTAATTTTAACACATCAACAAGTGACCAAGAAACACCAAACAGTGGCACATCCACAGGTCGTGCTTCCAACACAGGTGCTATGGAGTCGTTTGAAAACAGCGGTCAAAAATTCACAATACGCGAAGGATTGCAAATGGGAACTCAAGCGAGAGCGCGAGTTAATTTTGGTGGAATTGTAGCGGCGGGTATTCCCGGTTTTGCACCAGACGCAGGTCTATGGGGATTCGGAGAGGATGGAAAAAATAGTGGTCGGTTTGTGTCTTCAATATATGGCAACTACCTTAGCGCAGGTAATTCTCTTTATGGCACATACAACAGTTATGCACCGACAACACAAGTCAGTGATTCATCTGTTGGAACACAATCGCTTTACGGTTTGAAGATGGTTGACCATCGCGGTAAATCACACATACTTCGCTACGTTTACCGCCAAGCCGATACTTCTTTTTCACACAAAAATTCTGTTATGCCTAAAACAATTGACGAAGAAACGCTGATTTATTTCGATGACCGTGACATCGCACAGGGTGGATTTACAATTGGCGCAAATATGTGGGGTGTAGGTAGTGACGGCACACCGTTCTTTTACACAGGAACAACAAGTCATCAGTGGCGCGGTAACAAATGGCGCGGTGTTCATACACCAAACGCGGGATACGCTGTGACTATGGATGCATCAATGGCAAACAATACGCTTGGTATCCATGATGCAAGTGGTTATGGATACCACAATGGCGGTATTTGGCATCACCTTCCCGACGTTGATGACGTTCTTGGTTGGATGGGTTTTCCAGACAGCGGATTGGTATGGTTGGCTATTCCGTCAGCAAGAAACCAATACGGCGAAGTTGGTGTTGTTTTCTCTTACACATCGCGCACACACAATGGTCGAGGTGGACCTCACACATTCTTTGGACTTGAAGGCGTTGACGCTGATGATATGACAGGGTCAGGAAAATGGTTTGACAGTCAAGACAAATGTGGTCCAACGAGTGTAAGCAATACGCGCGCACCTGTAATTATCAGTCCTCATCTTAATCAAACAACCATTGTAACTGATGAGTTGATTGCGGCGGCAACTGCTTACGCGTTTACCGTTGACCCGAATGAAGAAAATCAATACTTTGATTGTTCACATTTGCGCGCACCCGATGGACGAACCTACGGCGAGATTATGGGCGACAACGCTGAAACGGCTATCAAAATTACAAAATTCAACAACAACAAACAAATCATTCCACTCAAAGATTTGTTTTCAGTATCGTTGTCGCGTGATTGGGGATTGCAAGCAAGCAACGTTGAATCGCCAGACATTACTGCAACGTTAGGAACAAAAGGTCAGTTCGGTGGTGTCAAGTCAACTCAAGACCTTAACAGCATGATGATGGATGTTGGGTATTTGCCATACACTTTGCTCAACATCACGACGCGTTATCGAGGTAGCAATGCAAATACCGCAACGCCAATTCTTGTTGACCAAACAAACAACCCTGTTCCTACTGACGATTGGCAAAAACATTTGCGCGGAGATAAATATACTCGATACGAAGGCGACCACATTACGCCTTCTCTTGAAGCGGCAACGTATGAAATTGATGCGCAGTCCGGTTCACTCGCTTTACCTGCAACCACAACCTATGATACCTATCAAATTGAAATACGCGACCCACACCACTTTGCTGTTCTTGGGCGTCAATTCGCATGGCAACTGCAACATGTTGATACCGGTGCAAGCAACTTAAATTATGATACTTCAACCGAGTTCGGTGGTGGCACAACCATTGACGGCTCATGGTCGCCATTCAAACGAATGGACATTCTCGATGACACTTACATTCATTGCGCGGCTTTGAGTTCAATTGACAATCCAACGAGTGTGGATAAGCATTTGATTGCTTTTCATCACAACGACAGCAAAGGTGACATCCAAGATGAACTTGTCGTTGACGCTATCATTCAGCGGTTCAAATACGTCAATGACATTCAAGGATTACGTCTTCGCGCAAATCGACGAGGCAATCCTTTGTTGTATTTTAGAGGGGCGCAAGATAGTATTGACCATCATGTGCCGCTCTATTTTGGTGGTGGGTTTAGCGGTGTTGTCATGGACATCAACGATGGCTCTCGTATTGACTACACTGCGCATAACAAACACCCATATTCAAGTGGACCAACGGGCAGTGCAGGGTTGCAAGACATTGGTGAAAAAATGGGTGCGTATGCACTTCTTGACACAACTGCGCTCTTTGCTATGTTCCCTGCCGCTGTGGTTGCAAATCAACATCGCGGAGAACCTACACCACCATTTGCAAATCAAGACGCAGTTCTCAATCCCGACATTGACGGCAACACCAATACACATACAATACCAAACACAACTTACACCAACGTCAATATCGCTCAACCCACACCTGTTGTTCTTCGTTTTGCTCATCCATACGCGCGCTATACAGATTCGACAAACAGCGTAGCGTATTTGGTATTTGGACCGGGTCAAGCCGTTCCTAAGCATTGGTATGGGGAAGGTGTTGCAATAGATAGCGCAGTTGAGCCATCAGCAAAATGGACTGCGGAGTGGAAAAAATACTGTTCGCTTGATGGAGCAATGGCAACAACGTTTACTCAAGGAAACAAAGCAGGTTACTTTTTACCGAACGAGTTAAGCAACGGCACATTGAACAGCGCGGCAAATCAATTTTTACCTCCAACAGATGCATACAGCGCAAACAACGTATTCCCTTACACAACGTTCCGACATTGGGAGCCGTCATACGGTTCACCAAACAGCGCGTTTAATCAAACAAATTCAAGAGAAGCGCGCTATGTAAGCAACCATTACGGCAGTTCATCAGCGGCGAGTTATTCAGCCGCTAATGAATACGCGCACCCGTTTTCTCACTACTCTGCGGTTAATCGTTTTGCTACGGCCAATACAAATTTTGAACTCAACAAAATCGTGTATCATCTTGATGGTGGATACACAGCGGGTGGTTCGTGGTTTGATAACAGTGTGCGCAAAAATCCACCTCACCCTGTGACTGCTACACTTGTTAATTCTGTCAACGCAACAGTGCAATACATTGACCGACTTGGACTTAACGCCACAATGTTCCGTGTCGGTTCTCAAGTGCTAACCGATTATGACCACGATTTAAACGCCGCTGTTCCTGATGATGTGTTTTTGATTGATGCGTCGCGTTGTCAAAACAGTGAAGAGTTGGGTGCGGTTATTGCGGCGGCAATTAACACATGGCCGGGTCCCGCGAATCTTAAAGCACTCGGTGGTTCGTTCCTTCCGTCGTTCCAAGATGCGCAACGTCAAGACCGATACGGATGGATTGATGTTGGTGATTTGTCAGCATACACAAACGCACCTCATGGGCTTGTTTCAGTGGGAACTGCTCTTCCAATGACGCTACCTGAAAACGGTTGGATACGCGTGAGCAACGGAACAAAATCTTACTACGGGTATTATTCGCATTATGATGTTGCGCAAGGAACGTTTGTTCTTGGACTCAACGCACGAAGTAACACGTTGCGTTTGGAAGAAGCGGCAGTTAGTGGACCGGGAGATGTAGCCGCTGTTGATAGTGATGCGGGAACGCACACAGTATTTGTTTGGTCGAAAGCAGGTAACTTACGATGGGATAACGGATTTCAAAACGCGACGGATACTTCACGAAGCACAAGCGCAACATCGTCGGGTCAAATGTCAAACAGTCCATTTGACCATTATGCAACAACACAGGTGCATTTCAACGGCGTTACTGACGCTATTGACAGAACGCGCGCTGTTGGTGCAGTCGGGTGGCATGGTGAGCGGTATTCGTATTTTAACAGTCTTAACATCAGCAACAAAGTTGCGGCTGGATTAGGCGCATGGCATCCAATGATGGGCTTCACACCTTATGGTGCGGCTACTGCTTGTCACAATCCAAAATCAATGGAATGGATATTGAAATTAGGAACAGACGCAGGTGTGTCAACTGACAATGCCGAGTCTATATGGGAGCCTAAAACAAATATACACGAGGCTGTCGGTTTACATCAGCGTCATTTTGTTGTTATCTCATACGAAGGCGATTTACCTATTATCGCGAAGGCTGACCGCAATGGACAGAAAACGTGTGGAGATATGCTTCAACTCAAATGGGGTGGGACAAAAGGTGGCACAGTTGTATCGTATCACAACGACCGATTCAATAACGACCGATACAGCGCGGAGTCAAATGCAGGTCCACACGTTGAAGCAATGCATGACATGACTATGACTGAACCAACAAACGCTGATGCAAACACGCGTCTTTGGACACACGCGGCTTCAACCTCGCTTGTTCAAAGTGAAACCTGTTTGTATCCAACAGGTGATTTATTCTTTGATAAAACAGAAAATCCAAACAACGAGCAGTATCCAAACGACAATCTGTTTGATTCAGAAACAGCAAAGGTCGAGATGACAGGATACAGCAGTTACGGAACACACAGAGATGGTATCTATGGATACTTCAAAGGACGAACTGCGGCGCGCAATTTCTTTGCTGAACACGTTGTGTGGAAGCGGATGGGTGGTGGCAATCTTACACTCCCTGCTCAAAATGCGCGCGGTCTTGGTTCAACACCGTGGCAAGTTCACAAGGTTGGAGATGCATATGTGCGCTTTGGAGAAACCATTTATGGTAACGTTCGATTTTCGTTTGAAACAACCAATGCGGTTATGTATCCAATCATACAAGCACAAGAATTAGCGCACCCTGCTCTTGCTGAACAACACCCATACGAAGTGCGCAACGCACTTAGCATACCCAATGAAGAATTGCAATTTGGTAAAATGATTGTTGTTGACGATACAGGTCAAGAACACACGCTTGAAGGTGGTTCACCACTTGGTGTTGTTATTCGCGACTACGAGTTGGTGCATGACCGAGAAAGTCAAGGACTTGCACCTGCGCTTGCGGGTTCTGGAACTCAACCCAACATGAAAATACAAATTCCAGACCACGATGAAATACCGGGTAACATTCTTGTTCGCGCAGGTTTTGACCGCTTACAAGCCTATCAACATGAAACAATGGGAAGCGGTGGACTTCAACATCCATCTCAACCAACGAAAACAGTTCAACTCGCATTCCAATCTGATAGCGACCAACCACGAACCGAACCGTTTTGGGAACAAGATGGTTATGAACATATCAATCAAAATCCAAACAACTTCCCCGATAGCAACAACGACTTACAATCGGGTAACATACTTCAAACAGCATACGAACCTCACGACCGCGCGTTGTATTTTCACGTTACAAAAATGGGATACACGCACACCGAGCGAGAACCTATGCGCATCATCAACAACGTCATGACGCTTAACCGTCTTACAGTTGATGTGATTGGAACAAACACAATCACAACCAAAGAGGTTATCAATCACAACATATGGAAACAAGACCCAACACCCGATGGACGTTATTTTATTACAATCAATGGCACAATCGCGTCCTTTGAAGACCCATTAAACAATCTTGACGGAACAACAAAGGTGTTTGAAAATGTCGTCTTTGCGCCCGACTTTACCGCTTCTGAAAATGATAGCATCAAACCATCCTATTACATCCCTGCGGGTTCAACACGACAGTTCGCCGCGCGACGTTTGCGTGACCACGCAGAGGTGAGTGGTAACAGTCCAGACAAAGCACACACCAATTGGTCATCGTTGTCAGCGGGAACAAGCCCTGCAACACTTGTTCGCGCGGCAAACAAATTGACACCAATGCCAATTCCGCGCATGGGTCATCACTACGTTATGCCAACGATGGCTATGCTACCGGGTCATCTCGCCCATCCGCTGTATCAAACAATTTACAAAGCAAACCGCGCATGTTTTGGTGCTACCGAGTATGATACAACGAAAGACATTGCAAACCCTCTCGTGTGGTTTTCTGGAACGACTGCACCGAATCCACCAAGCGATATACATGGTGATGGTTTCACGTTGCTAACCGAAACAAAATTGCGCTTTGATGGATACGGTATCGCTGATGATACGGCATCATGTAACGCCGTAGGTGGACATCGAATACAACTTGAAACAGGAACAAATTACAACACAGCGTTTCACTTCCCCGACCCTGCTGAAGTAGGCGCATATCAAATTGTTATTCAGCCCAATCTATTCAGCAAACAGTTCATGGGAAACAACGAAAACACAGCGTATTCATCAACAGATGCACCAGAAGACCCTTCGGGAACAAACACAACAGCGCGAACATTAACCGACCAACTCTTTGCTACGGTCGTTGCAATGAAAAACCGCGACCTTATTCTTTCAGAAGCAACGATGGCTGACGTGCGTGGTTGTGAAATTTACTTGAACGAAGTCATTTTGGATATTGACCCTTCAACGCGCGAACAATTTACCAACATTCCAATGCTCGGTTTGAGCAACCCGTTTGGTGTCAACGCTACTTCTTCTGGCGCATTTACGCGTCGCAGTCTTCCGTATCATCCAAACATGTTCCGTCGTTCAACGCCGGGTCAAACGGTGACAATTCCGTGGTGGAGTGTTGCATTAGCGTCATCGACAATTTTCAGTTCAACTGCACCGTGGAAAGGTTCAGAAATGTATCACCCCGATGATTACTATCTGTTCTGTCGTTCAACACTTGGAGCGGTCGGAACACAAACAACAATGCTTGGCTACCCATCGCATTACCTTGATGTTTACACAGAATACTTGACATCTCTTACAGCAGTTGCTACGGTTGAAGACGGCGACCAATCAAATAGCAAATTGTATGTGCGCAACAACAACTTGTTCCCTGTTGCGGGTGCTGATTATTACGCGCAGTATCTTGTTATTGTTGATGAAAACGGTGTTGAGCAAAAAGCATCGTATGAGGACAGAGGATACATTAGCGGACTTGGTGCGAGCGGTCCTGTTGTTTTTAACGTGGTGACAGCAATTACAAGTGGATTTTGGACAGCGGCAGTTCAAGGTGCAACAGTTCGTATCCAATCGAAACACAACAGAGTTGGCGCAGGTGAATTATACACAAATTCCAAAGCGAGTGTTGCTACACGCAACTTACCGCAACTCTTGTCTGGCACGCGCGATACAAACAGCCTACACTTACCCGACGCGTATTTGTGCATGTGGCACTATAACCTCGGTCGCCCTATGACATGGTTCTCTGATAGTCGAACCAACAAGGGTGATGCGGCGGTTGACAAGAAAGCATACAACCATGCGCCCGAACATTATGAAATGATTCATTACCACGAGTTCACCTACGCCATGAGTGACGGTCCGTTCAAGTTCAGAATGAAAGCATGGAAGGATACATTGGGTGGGTTAGCAGATACTTACTTAACTGCATCTCTTGTTAATCAAGCAGGGACGGATGGTAAATCGCGCAAATACAATCTCGGTGCATTTTGGCCGGGTGGTCATCGCTTTGGTGCGCAAATGAGTTCGCTGTCGTTGTATGGCACTGCCGCACCGGGATGGCGCAACAAGTGGGATGATTCCAACATCAAACAGGTGTCTGATGCAGATGGACTTGTTGTTACAAACGGCGACGTTGAAACAATTACGGACACGCTGTTTACCAAGAGCGTAAAGAAACAAGCGGGTTGGGGTTATCGCATCTCCGTTCGACAACCATACAATCGACCTCGTTGGGCTATCAAATCCAACCAAGCATTACGCGACCCACACGCTTACTACCACTTCCAAGCCGAAGGACCATACATCAGCAGTCAAGCCGCAACAACCCGCATCAATCAACAGTCTGGTAGTGGAAATGTTACGGGAACACAAACAACAACCGAAGGTTATGTTGGTATCATTGAACGTCAAACCAACGCATCCGCGCTTATCGGAAGCGACCTTAAATTTCAACAAGTGCGATACAGTGATGGTCGGCGCATGACCAAAGGATTCGGTTGCGCAGTGCGTAACTTCCGCAACCCGACAACAGCCATACGCAAGTTCCATGCTGACCTCCCTGCGGGTCACAAAGCGGGAACAGACGTTGACGACCAAAGAGTCAACCTCGCACTCGCTCAAGCGCACTACATGATTGATTGGTGGGGTAACACAACGGGTGAAGAAGTTCGTCGATTCCCTGTGCGCGGATTTGGAATTCGACCATCGTGGGACCCTGAAGATGCATACCGCGCGACAGACAGAACCAAGAGTGCTGAAACCATGTATTCGTCAACAACAGGTATGCAATTTGCTGAAAGTCAAATCAATTTCTTTGACCCTGCCACTGCAAAACGTGTCGGTGATAGAGGGGATGGTCGTGGTGTGCGCTATCCAACTTACTTCAATGAAGATATTCTTCAAGACGTATCCGAAGATATGCGTCCGTTTGGTTTGGTGTTATCGCATCACACAAGCGAGCCTCCATTCGCAAACGGATACTTGCGTCCTTCAAATTCTCAATTGGAATCTTACGAAGTGCCTCGTGGTATCAGCGCAAAATTGGAACTTGCAGGTGAAGATGGTCTGTTAAAACGTGAAGCAAACGTTGGAACAAATATAGAAAAATCAAATTTCACATTTATGCAAGAACCAATTGCAAAATCAAAACCGCGTATTGGAATAGATGGGATGAGTGTTGTTGAAAACGATGGTGAAATTGCACCACGATATGCTATCGCAAGCACAGAAGCAACGAGTGTTCATACCGACCGACAAGTAGGTCAACGGTTTATTCTCGCAGGTGGTGTCAGCACAGCAAACCGCGCAGTTGACAATCTTAATTTGCATACGCTCAACCTTACATCAGCAAAGCAGGTAATGAAATTCGGAACAACGCATGGTATTCCTCCGTTGGGTGGCACATACATTTTGGAGGTATCATCTGATGGTGAATCAATCAGCGACCATGTATGGGGTGCATCAGCCGGTGTGACAACCAATCCATATCAAACAAGTGACCATGATTCTAAATCTTACAAAACCAACATCAAAGACACCACTATCAAATTCCTTGTTCGACCCGTTCGCGTTCTTGACAATCAACACGTTGAGTTGTTCCGTGATGACACAGCGCATGTGTTATCAGCAACAGCCGCAGGTCGCTATGGTGTGTTTGTTTACGATACACCAAACGCACGCGCCGCATTATCGTCTTCCACATACATGCGCAACACAAACCCCGCTCCAAACAATCCACCTTACGCACCTGCTTACCTTTTCCAAATATCAGGGGCGGGAGCATCAACAGACGCACCAAAAAGTGTTGGACCAAAGATACCGGGTAGCGAAGCAAGTGACTTTACCACGTTGTCAACACAACCTGTCGCGCGAATGATTGTAAGCAACAACACACTTCAACATTTCAGAGGTGATGCCGCTCGACGCCAATCAGTTCGCACAGACGACGAAGAATTCATACGTCATGATTTCAACGTCCAACCGAGATACACACAATCGCTATACGCGGGTGACAAATTAAACACGTCATCTCACGATGGTGAAGGTAACAGAACAGATATGGAGGGAACATTATAGCGTTTAGTGTCCCTTCACCTACCAACGCCTCGTATGTTGGTCAGCGTCTTGGACGCGCAAAAGAAGTGCATATAGCGGTTGGAGCGATTGCTGAAGAGCCAACGTTCGTTGATAACGCAATTCATCACGTCGTTTACGAAACAACAGAGGATACAGGAAAATCAAATCAAGTCAGCAAACCAAAACAAGCGGATTTTCAACCAACGCATCCACGTCGTTATCGCATCAGCGAAGAACAGTCCGCTGTAAGGCTCGCACACACTACGCACGAAGACGCACCATTCTTCAACGGTGAACAAATGAGCGCAACTTCAACTCGTCCTATGCTTCTCATTGACACAGAAGACGTTTCTTTGCGATTGCGAACACAAGGTATTGTGTCTGCAAACAAAGGGGCGCAAATCAATCTTGTCAACATGAAGGGGAAGAATTTGAACGATTATCAAATGTCAATGACGCGCACTGTTTACGCGGGTCAAACGCTTAGTGTGGGATTGCGTAGCACAGATTTGGTTGAGAAGTTGTTTACGAAAGCGTTGCATGGTTTGAATAGCGTCAGCGCAAAAGGAGCAAGCACGCTATTCGTAGCGCAAAATTTCAACTCGACAGCGTTACCTACGGCTGTTCGATTTGTTGGACGTCATGACCACAACGTGATGTATTACGACCGATTTGGTAACTTTGTTTACGCGCCTAAAATTTTTAACATCAAAGACCGAGAGTTGGGTATTCAACGTGGTGTTGGTAAAACAAAGGCTGACCCAATAACTGACATCGCTAATCGCATAACTGTTCGTGGAAAAGGTATTGCGCTTAACGATGCTATCAGTGTTGAGGTTGATGACGCAGAGGCGCAAAAGCGACAAGGTTCAATTAAACAGATGAAGGTTAAAGACCCCACTGTCAACAATGAGTCAAAGGCACGAACAAGCGCAAATCAAATGCTTCGGTTAAATCAAAAAGCACAGGGGGCGTTGCAATCGAACTTACACGCACAGTCGTGGGATTTAGAGCCGGGTGATGTTGTTGAATACAATTCAGCAATAGGGAAGGTGCGCCAAGCAATTATTGAATTGGAACACAGTTCGGAAGGCACATCGAACTTTCAAATGATTTCATACGAAGCGGGTCTTGAGGCTGTCGTTAATGCATTTGGTGACAGCGCGGATGTGGATGACGAAGAAGAAGAGTTGGACCGCAGTCAACAGGTTGTAACAATCAACAAAAGCGGTGTCGGTAGCAGTCAACTACGAGTGCGCGGTGTATTACGAGTGCGACCTGTCATCAGCAAATTGGCAAGAACCAAAACAAGCGCACTCAACACCGGTTCGGATATACACGCAGGTGTGTTGTTGGCACATCGCAACAGTGGATACGGAGCGGGTCGGTCAGCACTTGGGTTTGGTATTACGCCGCGCATCAGTGGCACACATGCGGCGGGGGCTATCACGGTCACAAGCACAGATGGTTTTCCAGACAGTGGTCATCTTATCATCGCTGACCAATCGTTTGTGTCGTATAGCGGAAGAACAGCGACAACGTTCACAGGCGTAACTTTGGTAAGTGGGGCCGCGATACCCGGAACAGCGTCGGAGGTGCGACTACTCCGACCGCGCGCACATGAAATGCGAACAACGAAGGGACGTAAGATACGGAGGAAGATTTGATGAACGTGTTTTCACAAGCATGGTTGTTTCTCAAACAAGAGCCGTTGTCATTTGATGCACCGCAAGAGCCATTGTCATTTGATGATGAAGAGCGACATCTCGGTATTGTTGGCTCTCGCAATCTGCGCAATTATCCAGCGTTTGAACAAAAAGTCAACGAGTGGATAGATGAAAATGGACAACCACATTCAATTATTTCAGGCGGTCAAAGAGGCGCGGATTCATTTGCTCGCAGATACGCAGAAGAAAACGACATACCGTTCAAAGAACATCACCACAACACTTACCGACACATGGGTTCTCCGCGCATGTATCATCATCGCAACCAATTGGTTGTCGATGATTCAACACATTTGCTCGCTTTTCCTTCTAAGCGCGGAAGAGGGACGCAGGTTACAATGGGTATGGCAAACAAAAAAGGAATACCCGTTCAGCATCATTTTGAAGAAGACTTGGAGGAACGATAATGCCAATGCTCAACGCTGTCAAACGACGCTTGGTGGAACACCTCGCAACGCTTGTCAACGAGTTGCATGTCGGTAGCGACGGAACGATTGCAACCTCCGAAGATGGTGGTGCGCGAACAATGGCACGCATTGTGCCTCGTGTGCAAATCATTGACGACACAAGTATCCTTGTCGAAGGTGTGCTAAACGCATCGCACGTTTTTGCCAAGCCGATTCAAGAGGTTTACCTGCAATACAAAGACGCGTCCACAGGAGAGTTCGTTCCTGTGTATCGCGCTGACATACACTCACTCACAAAGAGCGCAGAGAACGAAGTGCGCTTCTCATTCATTTTGGAGGTGTCATGATGAGTCCTATGGAGAAAGCATGGCGTTTGCTCAAAGCACCCGAAGGACCGTGGTTTCATGGCACGTCACGCATGAACCAAGCCATGCAAGAAGGACTACAACCAAAGGGTCGTGTGCGCTATCCTGACAACACACAAGCCCCAAGCCCTGCACTCTTCTTTACCACTGACCCAAAAGAAGCGCGCGGTTTTGCAACGCAGTCTAAGTCAAAACCGAATGAACGACCGGGAGTTGTTCGCGTTCAAAATTTAGAGGGAAAACCAATTAAGATGGGAGATGGACGAAAACATATAATCGTGCGCAAACCTGTGTTGCGCGACAGATTTGAAGAGGTTGATGACGATGCCAACTGATAACATTGCTGGACACACAGCCGCGCAAAATACGCTCGGTGAAGACGGGCTACGAGATGGTGATTCTCTGTCACCAACGACGCTAACGAATCTTATTCAAGGTGTGCATGGTAACGGTATTTTGCGCTACCAAGATGGTGCGTTTGATTCAACACGCAACGAAACAAACAGCGGTAATCAACCCGGTTCAATAATTCGTGCTTCATCAAGCACACTTACGGTAAGCGGTGGCTTTGTTGTTCTCGACGGCGCAGTGTATGAGTTCGGTGGAGGTGTCGGTAACACAGCAACGGTTGACCTTAACAGTGGTTCACACGGTAGTGGTGCGCTAACACTCGCGGCCAACGAAGAAGCAATTTACACAATTTACGTTGCGCCAAGCGGTGGTATCAACAAGATACATTACGAAGGTGGAAGCCCTGTCGATACGTCAACAGGACTTTACCCATCGGCGTCAAATCAATATCTCATCAACTACAAAACATTGTCATCGGGTGCAAATGCGAAGACTATCGTTCTTGCGCACGTTCGTGTTCAATACGTTGGGAGTGGTGGTGGAACAAACAATCTCAACGTTGTTGAAATCAACGACAAGCGCGTTTTTCTTCAAGGCACAGCCAAGTATCACATTCCTCTTTCAACAGGAACAATCACGAGCGGAGAAATTGTTGATGGTGGTGACGCGGGTATCAACACCATCGAGCATCTCAACGCCATCCACAACGAAAACGGAGAACTCGCTGTAACAGATACAATCAACCCGCAGTGGGTTAGTCATCCACGCTATGGCACGCCTAACATCACTACACCACCGGGAGCAAGCGACGCAGGGTATGGACATGGTCCTTCGCGCGGTCAAGACCGTGGTGCAACTCACGCTCCCGACACACTGTATTTTGCGGGGCGCAATAATGAACAGACAGGACACTACGCTGTGCGTTTGCAGGGTCGTGGTGTTGATGCAACAAGCACTGCCCTAACGACAAACGGAACATGGGTTATCACGGCTGATGGTGATTCATTCTTCATGCTCTCACCAAACGGTGGTGTGACTATCACACTCAATCCTGAACGTGACGGAAGCGCGAATTACAAGTTCCCCGAAGGACATATCATAGAGATATGCAACGAGGGCGCAGGTTCTATCGTGTTTGATAATTATGGCGACTCGGCTGACTTAAACGCTACTATTGCTACAACAGAACGCGCTACATTGATTTACGAAGGGAATGCTTGGATTCGGTGCAATTATCCCGCAGGGGCGACAGGTCCCGCAGGTCCCGCAGGTCCCGCAGGTCCCGCAGGTCCCGCAGGTCCCGCAGGGGCTACGGGCGCGGCGGGAGCAACAGGTCCCGCAGGTCCCGCAGGTCCCGCAGGTGCTGATGGTGCTGATGGAGCGACGGGCGCGACAGGTGCTACGGGAGCAACAGGCGCGACAGGCGCAACAGGTCCGGCAGGTCCGGCAGGTCCGGCAGGTCCGGCAGGTGCGGCGGCTCCCCTTCCCGACGTTTTGATGGTGGCTATGCTACCTCCGGGCAGCGCGAACATTGGAAGTGCTAATCCCTATGATGTTGAAATAGGTGACGCCTCATTATTTGGTATTACGGCAACTCGCGGAAGTTCAATCACTCTTCCCGGCTTAACGGGAGGGGCTACGAATAAAATAGATTTAGCGGCGGGGTTGTATCAAATCACATTCAACGGTTGGATTCAAGTGAACGCGGCGATAAGTGGCAGTCTTGATTATCAATTGAAAATATCAGAAGACCCTTCATTTGCCTCTTCCAACATTGCGTTTGACAGAAATATACAACATTTCGGAGCGAGCGCGACAGTTACACCTATTATTGACCCGTCGCACAGCGTTATGTTCAACACCCAAGTATCAACGTCGATTTACATACGAATACATTGTGCTTCAGGTAACGCGCAAACGTGGTATTTACGAGGCGATGCGGCAAGTCAATTAACGAACATTTCGATTTTGAGGGTAAGCGACCACGTTTGAGGTGATATGATGATATGGTTATGGGCTTTGTTGGCGTTTTGCGCAGGTTTTGTTTTGACATGGATGGCGACGATTGAATCAAATGATTCGTTCATCATCTTTGAATCAGAAGAAGAATTGCAACAGGCGTGTTGGGAAGGACTACGAAAGGGCGTGAAGTGATGGGGAAGTTGAAACAACGCTTGTCGCAAAAATGTCCGGGTTGTCACGAGGATGTTCTCGCGCTACGACTTGAAAGCCGATACGTTAATGATAGAGATTCGCGTGTCCTCGTTTGGGAGTGTCCACTTTGTTCGCGCTTATGGAGAGATTCAAGGTTGTCAAAACCCAAATTCAAACATCATGGAGTTGAGTGAATGGCGAAACCAAAGAAGGGTGGAATGGTCATTGTCATCGGTGTCGGTAAACCAAAGAAGGAAAAAGGCAAAGGTGACATCAAAAAGTCGGCTGAAGAAAAAAGAGCGCGCGCACGAGCAATGTCTTTTTTACAGCAAATGAGAGAAAATCCGAAAAGACTTGATGAGGTTTTAGAAAAGCGCGGTATTGACCGTGACCAATTTGAACGCTACATGAAACATCATGTTGGAGTTGACTTAAAACAAGCCATCAAAGAAAGAGAAAACATCCCTCAACACATTGACGATGTTGCAAAAATTATACGCGGTAACAAAGGTCAATTCGACGAACAAGGCAACTTGAAACCCAACTTGTTAGCGTTACTTGAGCGAAGAAAAATCAACCCAAACGTGTTTAAGCGCAGTCTGGAAATCAACCCATTCATGGATTTTCAAGACCGTATAGATATGTTGGCGGAACAGGCTTTTGAAGAACGCAAACCTAAACGTCCTCCACACAGGTCAATTGACGATATTGAGGGTGATAGAGATGAAGCCCCGCCAACCAATGATAACAACGACACCACCGAAGATGACCATGAGTATCCAACAAGTCGATTCGATGCATACCCCGAAGAAGGTTCAAATGAAGAAGAAAAGTTGCTTGAATTTTACGAGCGATTGTATAGTCACACAAGCGACCCTATGCGTTTCGCAATGAACCAACTGCGCGGTGGAGCAGGTGAGTCAGTTCGACCACCACCACCTACAACATACAGATTCCCCGGCGCATCATCCGTAAGTCAAATGCCTTCTTCGTTTGAACAACAACATGCTCCGCCGGGTATGCGCTTAGGTTCGCCCGACGAGGATGAAGACCCAACGGTTAGATTCGACCCACAGAGCATAGGTGCTGAAACACCGAAAGGCGCAACAGGAAACCCAAGACAACTCAACGACCCTTCAAAAGACGCACGACAACTTGGTTCAACACGAACGCTCGCTCGTGATTTCAAAATGTCATCGGACAGCCCAAACGTGATGGATGAAGCGTGGGCTTTGTTGAAAGGCAATCCCGATATGACAGATACGCATGGTAACACCGTTCACCCTGCGGCGATGAAATACGCCCAATATGCGCGCGCTCTTGAAGACTCGTTAGAACATGAAGGTGCTGACAGAGGTCCAGCGGATATGGGAATTGGTGTTGATATGCGAGATGATGAAAACGCGGCTCGTTTCAAATCAATAGCGAGGGCGCGCCCTAACACATTCGTAGGTAGTGAAAGTCTTGATGACCACCATAAATTCGCTCGACGCCGTTCCAAAGACGATGTCCATGAATACATGGGGTATCAACACCCATTAGGTCGAGAACATATGCATTTTGGTCCTGACGCTAATATCGAACGAATGCCGCGTCCCGAAGAAACAGACGTTGCGAATATCATGGACGAAGACATTCGACGATTGAATCCTAAAATGAAAAACATCGGACATTCATCAGGCCGAGTATGAGGTGCGCAAATGTCTGACCTTTGGTGGCGTATCTTCAAAATGAAGAAAGAAGCGAAATCACCCAAAGCAGTTGCACATAAGCGCAAATACGAAACGGAATACGAATCCTCCCCCGCGCGTAAGAAATACAGACGGGAGTTGGAGAGAGAGCGTCGCAAGCGCGGTGTCGCAGGTAAGGGTGGAAAAGACATGAGCCACACGAAAACAGGGAGGATAGTGCCAGAAGACCCACATGCAAACAGGGCGCGCTCTCATCCATCTGTTGGTTCAACACTCAAGATGGTCATTGTCAAAGCACCACAGATGAATCTTAGCGGTCACTCCGCTGAATGCGAATTGTGCAAAGCACCGATGAGTGGTCAAGAAGCGGCCATATCAAACCAAATCTTCGGTGCATCTGTATGCACACCCTGTATCATGAAACAGCAACAAGAAATCAATCAGCAATACGATATGATGTATCACAGTGAAGTTATGGAAATTGGACCGCGCATTATGAAAGGCTTCCCTGCCAAATTCCCTGCGAACTGCAAAGTGTGTAAACGTTACATTCAACAGGGCGAAGAGGTTGACTACAACCCACAGTTGGGTGGTATCGTCTGTCCGTATGACTGCGGAAGAGCATATGTTGTTTGATGCTACTCTTCTTCCGAACCTTTGATTGGGATGTTATTCAATTTGCGCACAGTTAAATCAGCCAAATACAGTGCGAACTCAAGAAGTGTCAACACTATGATTACTGCAAACAATGTCATGATGAGCGTCACAATCATTGACCACGCCTCGCAATGATGTCATCAATGCGAAGGATTGAACAGGCTACCTCTGTTGCTGAATTGATGATTTGCTCAACAAGTGCGGCGGGTTCCCACACACCATGAGCGGATGTATCAGTGATTTCTCCTTCACCTGCAAAGTCAATGTAAAGACCTTCCAAGTCTGAACACGAGCGCAACTCCATAACAACATCAAGCGGGTCCATACCCGCGTTGCTTGCAATAGCGGCAGGGATAATCTCAAGAGAATCAGCATATGCTTCCATGCACATTCTCTCACGCGCAGTCATGTCTGGCGATTCAGTCGCATGTTTGCGGATGACCATTGACAACTTCGACATGATTGCTCCACCGCCGGGATACAAGCGGTCGTCTTTCATGAACAAGCACACAACACCGAGAGCATCATCAAACGCTCGCTCGTATTCATCAAGGGTTTGCCGAGTTGCGCCTCTGATAATCATTGTAACAGTGTCGGCTTCTTCGGCTTCGACAGAAACATAGTCGAGGTCGCCAATGCGAATCGGCTTAATTGTGCAAGCGACACCTGTTTGGTCGTAATCTTCGGGAACGTCAGTTACACGGTGAAACGTTGGCACACTTGTAATCCGAGCAATGGTATCAAAGTCACTTTGTTGAACACGGCTTATAACACCAATTCCTTTTGCGTCAAGGTATTTTGCAACAGCCTCATGCACACCATCGCGAACAATAAGGACGTCACATATTTCAGCAACAACCGATGACACGTTGCTTAGAATTTGCATTTCTTGTTGACGAATTTGTTCAAGTTGTGAGGGGTCGCTGATTTGCATCTGAACGTCTTCGTAGTTGAAACCGTCAAGACCTCCATCAAGCATGAGCAGTCGCACACCTGTTTTTCCTTTGAAGTCTGGATTGATGAATGTCTTGTTAAGAACAAGACCTTCGTGGATGTGTGAATGGTTCAAGTAACCACCTGCTTGTGTGAGTATGCGGACGCGGTCCAATTCACCATCGACTCTTTGAGCGGCTTCGGCTACAAGTTGAGCGGCGTATCCAAGAGATGCTTCAGATGCTTTACCTCGTAGCGCAGTAGCGGCTACATGTTCAGCCTTGACATCCACAGTTCCACTTGAAACAGGCATGTTGCGAAGAGCAATACTTGATGCCTTATTGAATGCGCGCACAATGACTTGTGGATGGATACCTCGCATAAGCAGTCCTTCACTTAGCGCGAGCATTTGACCTGCGAGAACAACAACACTTGTTGTTCCATCTTTGCATACTTCTTCTTGTGTTTGACTCGCTTCAACCATCATTTGCGCTCCGGGGTGCGCGGTGTCAAGTTCTCGGAGAATGGTAATACCATCGTTGGTTACAATGGTTTCTCCACGTTCGTCAACGAGCATCTTATCCATACCCGCAGGGCCAAGTGTTGACCTTACGGTTTCGGCCACTTGCACAGCGGCGCGGATATTGCTCATTTGGGCTTCTCTTCCTGTCTTTCTTTCTTCTGACATTTTTTCACCAACCTATTTGGTATTCCTCAATCAGTCCTGTTTCTTCGTTACGGCCTTTGACAAAGCCTTCGTTTCTTCCATGAAGAAACAAGTCATAATTGAGTTGGCAATCTGCGATGCAGTATTTCATAACGTCCAATTCTCGGCCTTCTTTCCAAGCCAAAGGTGCGTCTATTGAATGCATAATTTCTTTTCCTTTTCCAAGCGTGTGCTTACATAACGAGTCGAGTCCATGACTTTTGCCCGACGCGCTTCTTACTGACCACGATGTATCAATGACAGTATCGTAACTCTTACTTGCTCTCTTGAGCAATTCACCCGCATAGAACATGTCAAGCGCATCTCGGAGAACGGGGAGGTCAAAACCTCGTATGTTGTGTCCCACAATGATACCACCACCATCAACATGTTTCTTGAGATGTTCACCCAAGTCTCTTGGATGAAGAGGGTGTATTTGCGCGCCATCAATCTTTTTCAACGGTGTGAGCAACGCTTTCGTAAACACATGTGCTTGTTCACCATCCCATGTGGCAACAACTGTTGGTTCAAACAAGTGAGTGTTGTCCCAACCGCCAATCTCATGCGAGTAGTTCGCTGTTTCAATATCGAGTGCCATTACTTTGCTCACTTCAATACCCCCTTATCTTCTTGCTCACGACGGTCATACACAGCATCAACTCTTCTGTGTAGCGCGTCCAACAATTTTCTTGTTTCTGTTATATTTTTCAAAGCACCAACCGCAATATCCGCTATAATGCGAATTGTTGTTACTGCGCTTGGTAATTCTGCAAAGTCGAGTGCAATATCTCCACCTTCGATAACGTCAAGCAATTCGGATAATGTCTGTTTGTAAAGTTCTTCTTGTTCCTCTCTGTTCATACTTCTTCCTCCTTGAATTTAACATAGACTGCGCTACCGACGCGGTGCGTTTTGAATATTTTTTCAACATCCTTGAATCGCTTGTAAACTGTTGGTTTGCTTTTACCGAGTTGGTTGGCGTATCGGTCAAAGAGTTCGTTCTTGAGAACCCATCCCTCACCTTTACCTTCGATGTCAACAGTCTTACACGGTTTCATAGCATTCGCCCATTCATCTTTGCGCGCAATCTTTTCAGCGGCTTTTGCTCCGACTTCGACCTCTGACTCCAACCACAAAACGAGTTGTTCATAGATGTCATATAAGATTTCAGTCGCCATTTCAACGTCATCGCCTGTTACTCTCCATTCTCCATCGAGAGGTATGTTATCGCGTTCGACTCTCATTAGTGCGATGTGCGTTGCAAAAACGATTGTGTAGTTGAGGATGTTGGGGATGAATGAACAGACAACATCAGATAGGTGCTTTTCCATACCACGAACAAGTGTGTAGTATTCTGCTGTTGACGCCATCAGTTGAGGTTCAAAGGATGCATCAATCGTAAACATCTCATGCATAGATGCACGAGCAACTTCTTCTTTGCTTGATGGGGTAAGTTCATCCCATTCTTCTCGTGTCATACCAACAGTGTGCAATAGGCGCGCTTCTGATTTTTCACGAATGCAAATGAAGTGCAACGCTATGTCATCAAGAGATTGAACTTCGGTTAATTTGTTTTTGAACACACCGCTCATTCTTCGTTCAGATACCATCTGTCGCATATCGTCGCTCCACGGTCGGTAAAGCAACAGCACACGTTGAAACAGACCTTTGGTCAAAACGTATTCCTTAACACCGCTTGGTGGAAACGACGTAATCCAAAAAGATACGCGGGATTCTGTTTCGACTGTTCCGTTCTTCATGTGTTTGGTCAGAGTATTGCTGTGGCTTCCAACAGGATTCATTGCTTGTTGAAGATACAGAATAACTTCCGAGAAAAATTGCTTTGGGTTTGCTTGGAGAAGAATTGAACCTTCATCAAAGTTCAAACACTTCTTACCGCCGAGCAGTCCTTCGTTCTGTATCAGTTCGTATCCTCCTTCTCCGTCACTTACCGAGTCGATTGACCCGATGAGTGCGCTGTCAGTTCCGCTTGTAAACATGTCAATGTTCAGACCTGCTAAGTCGGCTACTTCTCCTGTAAATTCCCATGCAATCGACTTACCAGACCGCGTCGCTTGTATCCAAAATACATGTATTCGCGGGTCAAGTGCCGAAGCCCATACGGGTATTCGGACATAGTCAACAAGGGCTTGGCCTTGAAGATAAAAGAATGATATGAGGCCGGGAACTTCGTTGAAGAACGAAGTCGTCCGGAATCGCTCAAGGTATTCCTTCATCATTGGGTATTCTTTCACTACTGTGTATTGGTTCCATTGTCTTTGGGGCATATTTTTTCATCTCCATTGGGGGGTCGGACAACACTTGGGAATGGTGGTTGGCCTATAACCATTTCTCATATTCTTGTTTATCACTATCTTATAATAAAGATAAAATGATTTGATTTTAATTGAAGTTGACATGAGTATCACCTCTCAAAGCGAACTTCTTCTTCGCTTGTTAGGACTTCAATTACTCGGTTGCGCAAAACCTTCCCCATACGAGGAACGTCGCGCAAACAATCACCACATGCGACTTCTTCAATTGAACCACATGAATTGATGATTGCTTCAACCATTTCAGGACCGATACCCGGAATGGTGAGTAGCATGTCTTTGCGGACATCGTTTGTTGATACACGTCGAATGGCTTGTGCGCCATGCCGACTTGCTTTTTTGTATGTCTTCTCATGAAGAGCGACCATAAACGCCGCCGCTTCACTTGCATTAGGCGCGCGGTAAAGTAGGCAACCAAAATCGGCTACAACCCTACCGAGAAAACCTGTCATTTGTTTGAGTGCTTGGCTCGCTGTTATGGTGGAACCTCGGTCACGCGCACGATGAACATAACCGCCGATTTCACCCCATACAACAAGACCGTAGTTGCCTTCATTAGCATCCATGTTATCGAGTTGTCGCATCAAGTGACCGTTTCGCATTGAGTTAAACAAGTCATCAATGCTCTTTGCTTCGATAAGCCAATCACCACATTTGTAATCACCATTAACCAACTTCTGTCGCTCAATACCAATACGAGGGGAACGTGAATTTGCGCGTCGCTCAATTGCAGAAACAAGTGAACCGCGTTCATTTGTGTCAATAATCATCGGAGGTTTCATTCAGACAACCCCCATATGTTTACGTCGTATGTTCCTTTGGTGATGGCACTTCCTTGACTCTTTGTTGATTCAACTACCATGAACTCTGGATACTTCGCTAAGATGTTTGATAGCGATTTAGGCGTCGGTGAACTGCGAGGCCATTTTTCTTTAATGGCTGTTGCAATTTGTTGCATTGTCATGTCACCATTTTCTCTCAACACTGTTGTGATGTATCGAACCATTCTTGGCTGTTTCATTTTTCCCACCCGAAATCTCCTGTTCCATCCCACAGTTGACAGCGACCGATACATAGACCCTTTCCCATTAGGCTTTCACAGCGTTCCATGTAACCGCCATCGACGATTGAACGTATTTGATATTCAGTCACAGACGGGTCATAGTCAGCCCACTGCAACGTCTTAATGAAATCATGAAGAGTGAGAACATGCGCCTCTCTCATTTGCACCGTTGTTCGTTGCACAGGTAGGAAGTTGCGAAGTCGCGAGGCTAAGTAAATAGCCAGACTTGCGCGGCTGATATGTGGTGGATTGCTTCCGACTTGACATGCCGCTTCCATGAGGCATGGTAGGATTTTGATGCTACCCATCTTTACAGTATCGAATTGAACAGGCTCGCCTGTCACTTTGAACTCTTTCTTTTGAACTTCTTTGATTGGTAAATCAACACCTTTCTCACCATAGAAATGAGCAGTGTTGCGTGCTTCTTGAGCCAAGTGGCAAATCTGTTCCCAATCGTTTAAGGTCAACATATCACTTGTAAGCGGAATGCTCCAACGAAGAACATGCTGTTTAGCGTTGTATGAATTAGGCACACGAATCATACGCGCAGTGTCGAATGGCACAGTCGGGTCCATGCAATACAATTCCATGTCCTTTTTCCATTTGTTAATGACCTTCTTACCTGCCGCTTTGATATGCGACACCTGCGTTCCAGACGAAGGCAGATGTGTTTTGTTTAGCGCAATCCAAATGTGAAATCCATTACCGCTGAACCATACACCATGTTTGATGTTTTCTTCAAGCAGGTAGTAATGAAGACGGCGAATTTGTTGAACAACCTCATCACCTTCAACCTCAACCATGTTGCTTCCTTTGCGATACTTCTTGTCAAAGTCCAAAACAAAATGGGAGATGATGGCTGTGTTGTATTCAGCACGACGACCGTTGGGTTTGACAGCGCGAAAACCATAGACAGACATATACGCGCATTGTGAATTCTGCAACGAACTCCAATACCTTTCAAATTCTTCATTGCTGTTGACAATTTTTCTGAACAATCCAACTTCTTTTGGAAAATCAATCGGTAGTGCTTTCATGGTCAAACCTCATTCCCGCAGTAATAGCAAAGTCCTTCAATTTCTCAACGCAATGGGAACAGACTTTCTCTTCTTGTAGTATCTCCCAATACTTACAGATAGGACACTCAACAATGTTGAGTCGTTCTTTCAAAGATAACCATGTTTCTGTCATTCGCTCACCTGTATTGCATATTTTGGACACAACTCAATCATTGAGCAGTAAGAACATTTGAAGTCATCTTTGGTTGGCGGGAAGTGATTATCGAGATACATCTTGATGAGGTCTTTCATGCGCTTCATCATTGAACGCTCACTGATTTTTTTCACTTTCTCGCTCATCCAAAAGTCAGCGGCAGAGAAACGCCACCCCCAATGTGTAACAGGGTAATTGATATTTCTTTCTTTCAAGTATTCGGGGTCGGCATGGTCAATCAAGAACTTGTAGTAAGCCATCTCTTTTCGCATGTCAGACGCTTTACTATCCTTCCATTTACCTGTTTTCAATTCAAACAACATCATCCCTCCATCGACAGCATCAAATACGCGGTCAATGATACCAACGAACTGAACGGGAATCGTTCCATATCCTTCGATGTCCATATCCATTTTGACTTCAAGTCGAACTTCATTCGCGAGAGGCATGAATATATCAGAGGCCATCTTGATACGCGCGTTTTCAAATTCCATTAACCAATTCATGTTGTAGTAGTATTCGTCATGGTAAAAAGGAAAGTCCTTGTTTTCTTCACGACGGTTTTCCATAATCTCCTTTTCAGTTGGAATCAACTTCTTGAGATATTCTGTCATTTCAGCCCCATTCTTTTTGAGTTGGCTAATGGTCATAATTCGATTTTGCTTTTCAATTTTCTGATAAAACAAATCAAGACCGTTGTGAACATCGTCACCTACAACAAGGTGCTTCACCAATTCTTGAGGTCGTGGATAATTGTGTTCAAGCCACATTTGCTGTGCGCACCAACCAAGTGAACCTACGGTTGATTTGCTTACGCGAATAACAATTCCTTCTTCACCCATTTCAGGTGTCCATGCATAACTTGAGCCGTCTTCGTAAATCTTCACTGTCATTCGTATTCCTCCACAATCATTCGATACATTCGATTCATTCTTTCATTTGTTTTTTCTATTTCTTGATGAAGTCGAACTATTGTATAACCAAAACAAAAGAACAATGTGCAAATTATCATTAAGAAATGAATGTCTTGCATCATTCTTCCTCCGCTAATATCTCAAGGCAATGCTCGCAGGGTGCATTGAGTTCGGGGTCTGTGCTTAGACGCTCATCGCATCGAGGACAGTAGCAGTCGCATCCATCAGATTCAACGTGTCCGCAAATCAATTTTGCATCAATCATTGAAACGCCCTCCCATCACTGTCAGCCATCTTCAAGTCGTAGTCCATTCTCTTTAGCGCGGCTTGTTTTGAACGCTTCAAGGAATCAACATCGACTGTGTATAATTCTTCATCCAAGTTCTCAATGGCTATCGAGATAACTGTCGAGGCAGGTATCATGAAATATGGCATTCTTGATTTGCTGTTCTTGACACCAACGTATTCAGTAAACATAGCATCTCCAAAGAAGAGTTCACCATGTGCTGACTTAACTTCTTTCGTTCCTGTTTCAAAGTAAGTTATCTCAACGTTCATCGCTGACCCACCATTGTTGGAGCATCAATGTTGTTGATGATATACAGTTCGGGGAACATACGTTGCAGTTCTTGTTGAAGTTCCGCAACTGCGCGTGCTAATTTTGTAGCATCAGCAAGGTCTTCTTCAAGACCATCAAGGCGCGCGCTTGCTATTCCGTCAAGTTCGTTCACTTTCTTTTCAAGTTCGTCCACTTTCTTCATTAGCATCAAGCGGTCTTGACTAAGTTCGTTTATTCGGGCTTCCAATTTTTGTATTTTTTCGTTTGTCATGGTTATCACCAATATGTTGCGGGTCGTGGGGTTCCAATTGCGGCTTCGACATCCCAACCCATGATGTCAAATATGCCAGAGATTTTCTTCTCAATCGTTTTGTTGAGAATGGTTTTAGCATCCAACTCAAATCCCTCAAGTTCAGCAGGTTCACGGTAAGCAACCACTTTGGTTGCAGGTAAACCATTTGGAACGGCTGAAACGTAAGTCCATTGAACAGAGTCGCCCGATACGAACGGGTCATCAGATGCCATGTGTTTGTTGTAGTAGTAAGCGGCCTTCGACGCACCAGACAGTGTCTTGTAGGATTCAGGATTCGCGCTGATTCTTGTTGATTGGGTGACGTCTTTCAGATTCATTTCTGATTTGCGCACAGGCAAAGCCAAGTCAAGGACTGCGGCTCTGACGTCACTCTCCGATGCACCGTCACACACAAGATTGAGAACAGTTCCTTCGGCTTCTTTGCTGATAGGTGCAAGACTGCTACCTTTCATGAAGTTGGCAGTCTTCATTTTACCAACGTCTTCGGGTGGATAAGATACCTTACCCGCATATTTGTTTTTACCTGCCAACAACCAATACGGCATGTAAGCCTCAAGTTCAGCAATCAATTTCTTATTGCCTGTTGTTTCTTGAACAACATCCGTGATACGCGCGGCTAACGATTGCGCTTCGTCAAGTGGCACTTGGATGAAAGCGGAGTCTGTGAAACCGTAAAGCACATTGTATCCCATGTTGGTTGCGACTGTGTCGAGCAAAGCAATACATCGTCGTCCTTCGGAGAGGATTGTTTCAGCAATATCAAGGTCAGCCCATCCAAATCCAACACTCGCGGTTGCACCATATAGACTCGCCATGACTCGCTTGACTGCGGCTTGGGTGGTGTTCCAAGCAACACGAACTTCTTTGGTTTCTGCTTCGCGCATTCTTGTCTTACACAACTCACGGTATTCAAAGAGGTCGTCAACAACTTGAGGAAGTATGCCTTTGGTCTTCTGATTCCAATACGTTCCGTTTTCCATTTCAATAATGCCGGGTCCCGGTCCATCGCATTTTGTTGTCCAACAAAGATTGAATCCTGTCATGAGTGATGGATACAGACCTTTGTAGTCAACAACAGCAACGCCTTCGTAAAGACCATTTTCTTTCAAGATGAATTCAGCACCTTGAATGTCTGGCTTTTCAACGTTCATACGAGATGGGGCTTTCATATCTGTTTTGCGCCCAAGTAATCCACGCATGAAGTTAGACACACTTGTGGATGATTGAATGGATACACCACAGAGGCGAACCATTTCAACAGAAAAGTCAGTGACATTTCGTGCTTCGTCAATTCCACGAAGAAGGACGGTGTCGAGCAAACAGTAGTCAACAAATTCTTCCCAATACTCATACCATCCATTGTGGACATCCATGCCTTCAATCTCTTCGGTCAATTTTGAACCAAGCCCAAGTATCTCTGCAATAGTATTCAACTTACGGTTAGGTAGTTGACCTCCACCGCTGTCTTTCCATACGCGTTCAAAACCTGTGCCAGATTGAGCAGGGGCGGCTGTATCAAATTGCCATCGACCCGCGATAGGTTGGTCATCGAATCGGTATCGCTCTCCTTTCTTTGGATAGCGAATGATACCAATTGGACTCAATCGGTGTGAGCCACCATGACCGTAAATGTGGTCAAGGCGTTCAATCATGTGAGGTATGTCAAAGAATGTTCCCGCGTGAGCAATCATCATGTCAGGGTTGCGCTCATTGAGAAACAAAATAAAATTGTCATACATGTTTTTTTCACTTGAAAACAATCGCAAGTCGTATTCAACATCGCGCACCTTTCTTTTGATGCAATTGTTTGCACCGTCCGGTAAAGGTCCAATCCAAGAAGTGATTTCATCACCGCCGTTCGCATGAGGTTTGTAGGGACAGTTGGTGCGTTCATCAGCCCATGCAAAGACAACGGGTTTGTCAAGGTCGGAGTCGATGACAGCGATGACGGTCGTGAAGTTGTCATCACCTGTGTTGCATTCAATATCATACCACCATTTGCGCGGTTTCCACTTCGGCATTTCGGTAAAGTTCTCAACCAAGTATTGGTCAACGTAACGCATGTCACCTTCGTATGATTTGCTGAACATCTTCGACATAGCAGAGATGTTGTATGGGTTGTTTGTTTCAACCTTCCAAAGCGTAGCACCATCAAGACCTTCAAACATTACATCTTTGCGCACCTCTGAATCTGGAAATGAACGTCGCATGTTTTTGATTCTAAAGTCTGGTGTTGCGGTTGGGATGTAAAAGTGTGGTTTGTAATCCACAACTCGCTTCTCTATCAACTCACCATCTTGGTTACGGTATCGTGTGTAAATGGTCGGTGGACGGTCGTCGTGATAAATAGCATCAGCAATCATGCTTCCACCCCTTCTTGATGTTTGAGGATGAGCAGGGCATCAACTTCTGTGTGTTCCATAACAAGCGCACCCTTATCTCCCATGTGAAACAGGATTTCACCGCTTGGCATGAGGTTCATCAACTTTGGTAAATGCGGTCCAAAGACAGTCAAACAAGGTTCCCAATTAGCGGCAAGGTCAATGTCAATTTGTCGGCTCATTTTTGCACCTCGACTCTGACCTGCTGTGATTGTCATTTCTCCATCTGAAACATTGATGCGAACAGGCGCACTCTTACCAACAACTTTCGTTAGCGATTCCAATCCACGAATGTCCTCCGTGTTGAGTGTTCCATGACATTGCAATTTAGCGCGGCCAAGAATCGACCACGACTTTTCTTTCGCGGTAAAGATAGCGACCTTTGCACGTTCCACTGTTTGATAGGAAGTAATGTATTCGGATGTTGGCATACTGAACTCGTCGTTACCGTTCTTTAGCGTGAGAACGTTTCCGAGATGTCGTAGTTGAGTAAGTTCTTCTTTACATGATTTCAAGAATGCACCGACTTTCTGAACATCGGGGATGTAAACGTGACCTGCGCGGTAACTTTCAGCATGAACACCAATCAAGATGCCGATGCTTTTGGTAAAGTAATGTGTTGCAGTATCAGCATGACCGCGCAGACGCATATCAGAAATCTGACATCGAAGGTCGTTGACTCCTTCACCAAATCCTGTGATGTATGCGTGCAGTTCATCGTTTCTAAACATGGCTTGAGCAAGATTACTCATTCAAGCCTCACTCCCGTAAGGATTTCTCCCGTCATTGCAACATGAATCAAATGACATTCATGGCATATCGGTAAGTCGTCGTCTGTTCCAACGGGTTCTAAATTTGCTTGAGAACCACATAGGCGCAAGTTGTTTTTCATAATGTGTCTTACTTTGTTAGTCATTGTCAGTCATCTCCTTGACGAATCGCAAACAGATACAGTCGTGAAATTTAATGAATTCCTCCTTTGTGTCTGGATGAATCAAACGTTCTTGAACTGCGCCTGTTCCTTTGCATTGTGAACATGTCGGGTCTGGTTTTGCAACCCATTTCTGAAAGACACAATCACATGGCTCATTGATGAACTCAACATCGACGCACTCGCCTTCATAATTACGAAGGGGTGAAGCAGTTATCACTTCGCCTGTTCCGTTGCATACGATACATGACGGGTTGGGAAGATACTCGTGGTCTTCCGCGCTACGTTCAACAGCGTTGTTGTGTGCAGGTGTTCCTGTTCGCTTCCAATCACTCATAGTTGCCCCTCTCGTAGTTCGGGTAGTCCAAACCACTGTGGGGATTCGTTCTCCTTTGTGACCATAATTGTTCGACGTTGGTCAAGAAGTTCGGGGTTGGTTTTGCACTTGACAAATTCAACCTCGTAACGTGTTTCACCTGTTGGTTTGCTGTCTTCTCCGCGCACTTTCTTCTTGTGGAAGTAAAGTATCTGATTGAGATAGTTGGCGGTATGTTTCTCCCATGCGGCTTTCTTACCGATGATTGTTCCGGACTTATCTTGTAGGTCTTTGAAGTGGGTTTCCAAATAGACGCGCACTCCAAGCGACATAAGCGTTCGCGCAATCGTTGTCAATTGGTGGAACCGTGTGGTTCTGATTTGCCAATTGAATCGTAGTCCGACTTGTTCGTGAGGCTTGACCTTTGCACCGATACCATCGGGTGCTGTTCCCAAGTCTTCAATGAACATACAGTTCTTTGCAACTTCATCCCATAAGTCAATCGCTGTAAACAGGACTGAATGAAGACGAGGTCTGTCGCCGGGCTTTGCGGCCCAATCAACAAGCGTCTGTCCAATCTTCATGACTCGGCGGTGTGTAGCAGGGTAGTCAATTGCTTCACGAACATCGCCATCTTCGTCAAATGTTTGAAACATAACGTTTGGATTGAGGCATCGAATGTTGTTCGCATGTTCTTTGTGATGAGTGACACGAGTTGTTTGTCCACCACCATCGAAGTCCAACACAAAGATTACATCTCCGCGCGCTTTTTCTTCTGGCGTCATGCTGTCAAGAACAATACCTGTCTTTCCAACACCTTCTGGACCAACAAGACCTGCGAGAATCATATTGTTTGGGACGGTTTCACCCGCGCTAACAATTTCATCCCACACACTTTGTGCAATTGGTTGCTTGTCGCTTTTCTTTTCTTCGACCAATGCGACAGGAACGGTTTCTCCTGTGGATGGGTCAAATTCTTTCTTGGCTTCTTTCTTCAAATCGTTTAGGTTTGGCATATTTTTCATTCTCCGTATTGGGTTGTGGATGTGTCGCCGCCTTCTCCCGCAGGGATAGCAAGACGTGGGACTGCAAAGACACCGAAGGTTTTGATTGCAGGTTGAAGACCATCATCTGTTGCGCGCACACTCAATCGTCCAAAGACGAGGACTGTGGACTTCACAGCGTATGGTTTCCAACCTTCTTCGGTTGCGTAATCAAATGGATGACCCGAATCACCAAGCAATCCATGAATGTAGCATGGTAGGTTCTGATTCATTCCACCGTTGAAGGTTCGCATGAGGTCGAAGGAAGAGATACTCATCGAGTAATCGTGACCTGTTGGGTCCCACTCGGTTTCTCGTGCTTCCTTTCGCATGTCGCTGACTTTACCTCGCACAAAGACGAGAGGTCCGACAGGGTTGTAACCGGGAACATGCTCTTGGCGCGTTTCAAATACTTCGGAAAGCGTTGAAAGGTCGCCAATGTATGCGTTGAGTTCGGGTATCAACTTCGTTGGTTTGATAGCGTCACGGATGTGTTCTTCAACAAAATCGTTACCGAAGGTGATTGCACCGGGGAACGAATAGGCGTTGTATGTATCAGCCCATTCTGGCTTGACATTTGCTGATTGACTGCGCACCTTCAAAGTGCATTCAGAGAACAGTTGTGGGATGAACCATTCGGTAGGGTCGTTTGATGTAACAGTGATGCGAAGCAAACGCTGTTCATCCAAGAAGTGTTCTTTCTCGTTACCGAGGTAGTAGTAAGTGCGTTGCCATCGGTAAGGTGTGATTGGTTCACCGTAGCGATTCCATTCAGGATTGTTTTGAAGAATGGCAATTGAGAGTCCATGTTCTTCAAACAAGAACCACGGCTTTGCGTCTGCTGATTCTTCGGTAGCAACTGCTCCATCTTTCTTTTCAAGCATCCATACACCGTTTTCAGTGTAGGCTCGTGCGACAAGACCCTTTTGGACAGCGTCGTCGAGGTCGTTCAGTGCGGCTGATACAGCAGGGGCGCGCTTTCGTTCAACACCATCTCGGACTTTCGGGTCAACACCCACAAAGTATCCCACAAGTTGGGTTGTGTTTGCTGATGATGTTCCAGACATGACGCGTCGTTCAACCACAAAGGTTTCAGCGGCATCAATCATAAAGTCATCGTCTTCATCGTTTGGGTTTGCTACACCAAGTTCAGCGACGAGGTAAGAGAAGAACTCTCCTGTTGCGTCGTCAAGTGTTTTGTTGTGCTTTTCAGCCCACCACTTGAGGCGTTCCTCGACGTCAGGGTGTAGCCCTGCGTTTGTTTGTTCATTGTTTTCGGCTTCGTTTTGGTTTAGGTTTGGCATATTTTTTCCTCCTATTGTGTTTTTGTTTTCTTGTCTTCGTTATACAGGGATGCTACAAAGTAGTCCACAAAGGACTCCATTGAGAGCGGCCATGCGTTCATTCTTAGCACGAAATCTCCCCATACGACGAAGAAAGTATATAGTTGTTCCGAAGTCATTCCCACGGATTTGACATGTTGATGAATGCTCATCATCAAGTAGTGAAGTGATGTTCCTTGTCTGACCAATTCAAGCATGGTCTTGTGTGTTGACTGCCAATCACCTGCGGCGATGTCAAGTGACAACGATGCAATGTCAGTCTGTTCCTGTTCAATTGTCGCGCCACTTAGGTAGTGGTTGGCAATAGCGCGTAAATCCCCGTTGAAGTATTTCTGCAACACTGCGGGGCTGTCCTTTGGTATGTGACCGTTGACGTCAACAAGGTATTCCATATAGGCGCGGACTTGTTTTTCATTGTAAGGTTGGAATTTGAAGTGGACACAGCGTGACAAGATAGCAGGGATGACGGACGTGAAATCGTTGCACGTTAGTATCCACCAACAGTTGCTTTTCTCCATCATGCGCTTCAATGCGTCTTGAGCGGGTTTGGTCATACCTTCAAATTCATCCAACAGGATGAGGCGTGGATTCCACAGCGAACTTGTATAGGCAATCTCTTTGATTTTGTTTCGCACTGCGTCAATGCCTCTCTCATCGGAGGCGTTCAATTCGACAAGGTCGAGATTGAAATGTTGCGCAATCAGATATGCGGCGGTTGTTTTTCCAAGACCGGGTGCGCCACTGAAGAGTAGGCATTGGGGGCTATCACCTTGCCATTCGTCAAGGTAAAACAACGGGTTGTTCGGGTCGTCGTGACCGACGTAGTGTTCGATTCGTTTTGGTTTGTGTTCGGGCATTTTCATTCCTCGACCACCACGACAGATTGAGCGCGTTCTTTATATATGCTTCAAAATAACGAGGGGTGGATTCTTGATATTATTATTTTATTATTATAAGAATAATAGAACTTTATCATTATAACAATAAAATGATATTATTGATAATAGGAACAGGTTTGCGTCATTCGGCAACTTCACCATCAATCATTTCGATGATTTCTTTGATGCGTTCATACGTTGGATTTCGGTGCTTGTAATCCATGAGGCGAATCATCTTGAGCATGTTGTTGATGTCAGCGACGTGCTGTTTCACAGGAGCGAGTATGCGTATCACCTGTCGAATCGTGTTGGGGTCTTTGATGATTCGTGCGTTGATTCCTTTCGTGGATAACCACATGTTCAGCGCAGGTTCATCCTTTCGTGAAACAAGCACACGCCGTTCAACTCTGTATCCGATTCGTGTGTTTGGTGCGAAGTGGACACTCAATTGAAACCGACAATCTCTGGCGAGCCATCCGAGAAAGAATGCATCCTCATCCATCTTCATCTCTCCATCAAGTCACCGATTTGAATTGCGTCTGATTGTCCAAGCGTTGTATCAATTCGTGTCAAGTATGGCGCACGCAGTGACTTCGTGTCGTGGTCATATGACAATGCATGAAAGATGCCAATCAACCCCTCGTCGATGTCCATCATACCCTGCGCATCATACAATCGTGCGAGTCTGTCGGGTATGTCGTCGGCTTTCACAAACGCATATCCAATTGGGAATGGGTCGAACCCATCGAGCGCGGCAATCTTAATTCGGATACCCTCGCCATCACGGTATCCTCCAAGTATCAGTAGCGGTAAATCAAACGTTCTTCGTGGCACAATAAATCCTCCAACATTTCCACTGTGGAAGTATGGTCGTTCAGCATCTATGAGGCGCAAAACCTCACCCTCCTTCAATGACTGAACGATTGCTCTTAGGTGGGCGCGGTCTTCGATTCGTTTAGGTTTCGTTGCACGCCTATCTCTATCCTCTTTCCATAGGTTGGGTTCGTGAGCGGTGTGAAGCCACTCAACGATGTTGTCGG
>Ga0209645_1000107_pt1 | contig 40979 bp, 56 predicted proteins | sample ETNvirenome_6_30_FD_184070 | JGI IMG/M metagenome (GOLD analysis project Ga0209645, IMG submission 184070) | Marine viral communities from the Pacific Ocean - ETNP_6_30 (SPAdes) (version 2) | ecosystem: Environmental > Aquatic > Marine > Oceanic | place: Pacific Ocean | collected 2013-06-19
TGTAGTAGGAGTTGTCCAAGTAGGGTTTGAATTTCCACCAGATGTTAATACTTGACCAGATGTACCATAATTAGTACCAGTAGAACCTACAGAAATAGCACCAGTTGCTGTTATTCTTAATCTTTCTGTAGCATTTAAAGCGCTTCCTGTGTTGCTCACATTAAATGTTAGAAACCCACGAGATGCGACCATCATTTGACTCGATGCATCTCCCATGTTACCAACTGCAAATGCAGCGGATGAAATATCTCCTCGAAGTTCTGTTATTGTAGGAAATGTTATAAGAGGTTCTAAAATTCTCATTCTTTCAGAACCCCCAGTATAAAATCTAATACCTCCTACAGTGCCATCTCCAGCTCTAAGTTGTAATAAACCTCCATTACCATGTTCGTTTCCTGATAAATGAACCGAGGCACCTCTTGTATCTCCTGTTGCACCTCCTCCAGTAATAACTATCTGTGCATTATCTGAAGCATCGTTAGTGTCTGAAGAAATTAAACCGTCTCCAGTAAAAGATAGATTTCCATCTATAGTTTCGCTACTTAAGAATCTTATCGCCATGTAAGTAAATTAAATTTTATTTAACTTACCGATATCAATATTCTTGCAGCATTAGTAGCTAAAGCAGTTGTAGTTGTTATTGTTACGACAGTAGTGCTTGTTCTTACTACATCACAGTAAATTGTATCGTAAGTTGTATTATCATATAATTGTACAATTACATCTCTTGTACCTAAGTTATGTGTAACTGCTATAGATGTGTTTGTACCATCACCTACATTAGCCGCATAATTTAAATTTGTTCCTACACAAGACTGGACTTCCGTACAGAAGTCTGTTACTTGTGATGCTGTAATTGCTATATTTTGTTCAGACATTCCAGTTACAATACCATGAGTATCAACTGTTGCACTTAGTGATTTTGCTGCACCTCCATATGTTCCGTTAGATGTTTGAGTATCTAAAGAAACTGCTCCTGCCGCACTAACTGTAGTTCCTCCTGTAGTAGGGAAACTTGCAATACCTGGTGTTGTTGCTGTTGCAATGCCTATATTATTTTGAACTGTAATCCAATCGGTAAGTGCTCCACTTCCTGCGGAGGTAGCAGTTTTACAAATTAGAGAATCTCCGACTTCTACATTTTCACCATAAAAAGTACCTGCTACAGTAACCACATAAGTATCACCTACAGCACATGCAATTTGTGTACCTCTACTATCTAAGAAGTCAGTTGTACCATCTACCTTACCAGTGCTACCATCGAACCCACCTTTAAATTCTAAAAGTCCAGTTACAGCAGCATCTACATATGCTTTTGTTGCTGCGTCTTGAGCATTAGTTGGGTTGGTTACATTAGTAAGTTTATTTGTGTTTATGTCAAAGTCTGCGTTTGGAGCTCCTAATAAGTTAACTGGAATTTCATTACTCGCTTTTCTTTTCTGAGCTGTTCCATCTAATACAATAAATTCATCAGTATTAACCCATGATTGAGTCATGTCTGGTAAATCTTCTAATTGTAAGCTATATGTTACTGTATCAGTAGCAGTAACTGTTGCTTCTAGCCCAGTATTGTGTGCAAATGTTATTGTGTCTCCATTTACAACTGCCTCAGAAGTTGTACCATCACTTATATTAAATGTCGTTATTGGTTCTGTACTTGCAGTTACCGCAGTTATTTGTCCTTTTTTATTGTAAGATATACTCGCTGGATAGGCAACAGATCCTGCTGCAGCACTTGGAGCATTATCGTCCATTGTTATAGTTACTTTTCTAGTAGCACCTGCAGTTGTAGTAATAAACCCTGTTTCACCATCTATTGTTGCAGTTTGACCATCACCAATTGTTTGTGCACTTCCTGAACCTCCTGCTAATACCCAAGTAACCATACCTGAAGATATCGCTACCCAGTTATTACTACCTGTATGATAGTAGAGTTCATTAGTATCCGTTCTATAAATAAGTTGTCCTTCACCCGCTAACCCTGAAGGGTTTGCTGATACATTATCGACAATAAAGTTTTTTATCTCATTATTGTCAAGATTGATATTAGATAAATATTTTATTGCCATAATCTTTTATTTTAATTAAATGTTACTACTCCAGTAAATCCTGGATTAGCTGGTTGAGCAAATGTTAATGTTACTTGTGTATTGTCGACAAAATCTACATCGCAAAACACTTCATCACCTGGATTTGCTACCGTACCCGATAAAACTGTTACAGATGGTAATTTATTTAATCCATGAGTAACTGTATATTGATTGGAGCCACTCAAAGAAAAAGTATAGTTCGCATCTGATGTACCAGGATACGTAAGCAAAGATATAAAATAATCTTTGTTTGCTGTTAAGCCATTTTGACTGTTCTTATGAGTAACTACAATATCGTAATAGTTTCCACTCGCATCTACAGTTGCAGAGTTCCAAGTAAATACTGCCCATTTTGAGATGTCATCACATTGTGTAATTAATACATCTGCTCCTAATAATCCAGTTTGATAATAACCAGAAACATCTGTAGTTGGTTCTACAAGTTGATATTTACTTAATTTGAATCCTGTAATTGCTGTAAATGCTACAGTGTTTGCTCCTTGAGGATCAAAAGTTAATGTGCCTGATCCTACAGGAACTGTGTTAGTGTAAACAAATCTTAATGCTTGAGATTGAACAGCCTCTCTGTTCATGTATTCTGCAACAGATTCGAGTGTAAAGTTCTTGGTTGCAAAACTACTATCGGCATCTGATCCAATCCATTTATCGGAACCGACTAACTTGGTGTCTAAGGGATAGGTACTAATTCTTGCCATAATAATTTATTTTAACAAAGGTAATAAATCTTTTTTTTGTTTATTTCCTTATAATTTTTGCAGTCTTTTCTATTCCACGTGAAGTAAAATAAAAACCTAAACTCATAATCACTATCTGACCGAGCAAATCTACATATTGGTTTTGAATATTAAAACTTCCAATATTACCATCTGTTATTGAAAATATAGTGTAAAGCACTAAACTAAAAATAGTAAGTAGGGGACGTATATTCTTGCTGAGCCATGAATCTGATTGCATGTCTGCGGCATGTCGTGATGTAATTTCTTTTTCTAAACTTAATTCATGAGACATAAAGATTTCAGTCATTTGTTTTTCAAACTCTGCTTTTTCATCTTTAGTTCTTACAAATTTATCAACTACCCCTCCTAGTTTTTCTGCGATAGAGACTCCAGCTCCACCAAATAATTTTCCAAATAATTGTTTCATGATAAATATTTATATTCTTCCTTAGCATCATAACTTGGACATTGCTTTGTTGAAAAGTCTCTATGTCCAAATATTTCTGCATTCGGATGAAATTTTTTTAATAAGTTTAATAAGTCAAGTAAAGTAGATTTTTGTTCTTGAGTTCTTGTATCTTCCCAATTTTTCATTTCCTCATCCATACCTCCAATGTAACACACTCCAATACTAGATTTATTATGTCCTTTACAATGAGCTCCTGGTGTGTCAACCATTCTGCCATATTCCATTGTACCATCTAAATGAACAATGTAGTGATATCCTATATCAGAAAACCCTCTTTCTAAATGCCATTCTTTTATTGTAGCAGCACTAAAATGTTTTCCTTTTGGTGTAGCGGAACAATGTACTATAATTTTATCTATGTTTCTCATAATTATTATTGTTCAATCCAAACTCTATTTATAGATTTTTGCAACTCTTCTCTTGTTACTTGTATTTTAAATGATATATCCGCGGAATATTGCATCTTAACTTTACCAGCTTTATCTAATATAGCTATTACTGGTACTGAAGTAATGCTTTTTTTAATATGATCAGGTTGTTCTTCAAGCCAAGCATATTGAACTTTTGCATTTTGCAAACCTCTTAGATTATAATTATTTCTTTCGTTCCACTTGTAATTAAAATGTATTACTGTTACTTTATTTTGTGCATATGTTGAAAAGCCAAAAAGTAGAGTTAAAATTAAAATTAAATTTTTCATCTTTTATAAACTTTATCTTCTAGTTCTTTTATCGATTCTTTATTATCTAATATATCTTCTTTTAATCCTTCAGTAGATTTTTCTATTTGTACAATTGTGCTTCTAATTAATTCATCTTTTAATTGAAACTCCATTTTTTGCACAAACTCATCACTACCAAAATTGTCAATTTTATTATTTATATCTTGAATCTCACCTTGTAATGTGAACCACATACTCGCGAGGGATATAACTCCACCCACAAGCATAGCTATAGTTTTAAGATCAAGTTTTACCTGAGTATCCTCTCCGATAGATTTTGCCATGGTTTTATTCTTTATTTTTAATTATATAATCTTTAATGTATTTAATGTCATCCTTAATATCAGAAATATCTTCTTTCATATTTTCGAAATCATTTTTAATCAATTCATCTTTATAAGATAATTCGATTTTTGTCACTTCTGGTTTAGGTAGTTGTTTGGCTAATGCAATATCAGCTTTTAATGTAAAAAAAACAGTAAGCAAGGAACCTAATCCAAGTGCTCCTGCAATTAGCTCTTTGATTGTTAAACTAAATTTGCTTTTTGGATTTATTCCTTTCATGTTTTTAATTTTCTACATATACATAGTTAAACGTAATATCGTTTGAACATAAGCTATTAGTTTGAATATAATCTATTTTCTCTACCATATTGCTACTAATTTATCTGCTGTTGTTCCAGTTGCCATTACTTGCACAACTTGTATTGGTAGGTATGATCCTACTTGACAATTGTAAAAAGTAATAATGTCACCCGCTACAGTTCTAACTGTAACATTATAAAATTGTGTTGCTATAGTAGTTGCTGCAGTTGCATCGCCTACATAAATTAAACACCCTTCATTGTTTGATGTTGTAGCAACTCCACCATTTGTACCTCCATATGCAGGATAATTAGTGTAACCCTCTTGTTGAGAATAAATTCTAAAGTTATCATCATAAGTTGAATCAGTACCAAATATGTTGGCACTTAATGTTAATTCATCTGATCCGACTAATGCAGTTACTTTTGCAATTCCAGGATTATCAGTATTTAAAACAATATCTCCTACCTTTACTCCTTTTGTTACAAAGTTTACTTCTTCATCTATTAATGCATCTGGCCTTACGATTAAATAATTTTCAGGATTTGCTTGAAATATATTAGAACCAAATGCTAATTGTGTAGCAGAATCTACTGCTGTTACTAAAGCATTAGCGGGTGTAGTGGTATTGTATACTCTATCTCCGACTAATACTGGTAAAGGTTCTACATTTAATTCAAAGTTTGCACCAGAATCTACTAACTTATTAGTTGCAGTACCCGTATTAGTGCCTGAAGTAACTTTGTTACCCACACCTGTGACTGCAATAAAATTTGGATTTGGTATTGGTATAGTGTCGCTTGGAACTACTATAAGTGCTTGACCCGTGTTAACGGTAATCTTTGGATACGCCATTTTTTTTTATTTTGAGGTTAAAAATCTCTTTTATCTATCGTATGGAAATATACGGTTCAACGTATCTCTACGCTTACTACACCCGCAATCACCATTCGTTACTTTTTCGACTACCTTTTTTATACCCGTAGCCTTGGTAAATTTTTCTATACTATCGCCTATGCCTCTTGATCTTTCCATAATTATTTACATTCACACGTTTGGTTAGGACAATTTGAAACATTAATGAGTAGTTTTGATATAAGCCAGTTCCATATACATAATGCTTTACACCATGTTTTTTGAATCCATAATCCTATTTTAACGAATAATTTACCCATTTATTTTTTTTCTAATTTGTTTTTTATATCAGAGCCTATTTTATTTATTTTATTTTTTACCTTGTTTTTCAACTCTTCTTTTTTTTGTTTCCTACAAGCAGCTAACTTAGTTTTAATTGCCATTTGTTTTTTTGGATCACTAGGCATTCTAGCTGGTCTTTTGGGATTATTTGCATCTGGCCCAAGAATTTGCATTTTACAAGTTTCACTCATTGTTTATTTTTTTTTTTTTGCTTTAGATTTTTTTTCATAATCCTCTAACGCTTTATTTCGTGCCGCAATCCTTTCTGCTATTTCAACATTTCGCGGCTTATATTCTACAAAACCTATTGATTCTGTAGTTTGCTTAGAAACTTTTTTATTTACTGGTTTCGTGTTTTTTTTAGCCATTATATTAAATTAAATTTTATTTTACACTACAGCCAAAGTTCTTTGCGTAGTTTGCCATCTTCACAACTTTATTAGAATACTTTTTTTTATTCTTCATAACAGAAGATGCCGCACTACATGCATCTTTGAATCCATTATTCTTAGCCCATTTTGTAAATGCGCCTTGTCTGGATTTTTTTATTTCTGGAAACTCCGCCATTATTTTAAATGATCGTGAGTTTTCCAGCTAGATGAATGTCTGTAAGACATACCTTTGTCAGCACCATATGAGTGACCGTACATTTTTTTAGACATTGCTTTTGATTCATCTCTTCTGTCTTTGAACGACTGAGATTTTTTCCCATGTCTAGCTCCTAGAGATTCATCTAATCTTGCATTATAACCTTGCTTTTTCATAATTTAAAAATTTATATACACAAATATAATAATATTTTATTTAGCATCTCCAGCGTCTTCTGGCCTTGCAAATTCTTTTGTCTGGAGTTTTTGAACAATTAATATTATGATCTCTCATTTGACCTGCAGATCTAGCACAATAAGATTTTCTTCTTCTTTGTCTTGCTTTGCTAGGTTTTTTTTCAGTTACTGCTCCTTGTAAGTTTGATTTAGGGTTAGCTCTTCTGTATGCTCTTATGCCTTGCTCAGACATACCTGCTCCAGAAGCAGTTGACCTGTAGTTTCCACCTTTTCCTACTGTTCTTGCTATAGGCATAACTATTTCTTTTTCTTAGGAACGCAATTAGGCACCATTTTTCCACCTTTTCCTTTTTTCATTCCATACGCAATGAACCCTTTCCAACATGGATTCTTCATTTTCTTTTTTCTAGCCATAGATTTAATATGATTTCATATTTTTTTCCATTCCATATCCTGGATTATTTTTCATTTTTCCACCACTTAATTTAGCATAGTGATATGCTTGAGCTTTACCTACTGCATTGTAAGGAAATACTCTTGTGCCTAATTTTGATTTTACGGTTGGCATAATTTATATATTAATTGTTAAACACTATCTACCTTGGCCTCGATAAGGTTTTTTATAAGAATTTTGACTTCGTGATGCATTTTTACTATGAACACCAGGTCTTTTCTTTTTTCCTTTAGAGTAATAAGCAGCTATTATAGTTTTGGCCATTATTAAATAATAACTCTACTGTTTTCTTTCTTTTTACTAGTTTTTTTAACAGCAACTTTTTTTGGTGCTACTTTTTTTACTACTTTTTTCTTTGCCATAATTTTTATTATTAAATAATTATATTTACAAATATAGTAACTTTAATTTAATGAAATCGAAAGGCGTATATCAACGCAAACCAACATCAAGAATTATACCTTCACATGATTATTTAAAATATTGGAGAGTTGTAAGATATTGGATAAAAGCTAAATACAAATTATCTACACCTGATCTTGAAATGCTTTTATTTTTATATAGCGAAAATATATTTAACAAAGATCAGTTTAAAAAATATGAAGAAGTAATGAGTTGGGATTACCCTAGGTTTGCTAGATTGCTTCGTGATGAATGGATACATGTGTGGAGAAAACGCGAAGGTAATAATGCTACATTGTATGAACTTACATACAAAGCTAAACGCATAGTTACTATGATATATAAAAAACTAAATGGTGAAGAGATAGCTGAATCTGCTCATTCGAATCCTTTGTTTAGAAATGATGCTAGTTATATGGATAAAGTCTACAGAAATTCAATTATTGAAATGAATAAATTTATAAAACAACAACGACATCTCTCTCAAGAATAATCGTATACTGTTTATCATTTATAATCATTGTGTAACCAGACATTTTGTCGTAGTATATTAAATCACCAGTTTTAATGTCTTCAACTTTAGTTCCAGGTTGTACAACCTTTCCTTTTTTGTATCTAAAATCTTTTACATCATTTGCTGATAATAGCAGACCTGAGTCTGTTTTTATTTCTTCATCAATTGTATTAACGATAATATATTTATTTATTGGCTTCATGCTCTAGCGTGTGTGATTATTGCATTAGTAGATAATATTGTGGTTGCTACAGATACTGCATTAATAAGTGCATTTTTTGTAACTTTCAATGGATCAATGATTCCCATTTTAAACATATCTCCATACTTTTCGTTTTTAACATCGTAGCCGTAGTTCTTTGTTCCATAAGGGCCATTACCTAAATTTAATGTTATCTTTTGAATATCTTTCCCTGCATTTATTAATATTTGGTGAAGTGGTACTCGTATTGCTTCGCATAATATATCTACAGCTACATTATTGTTTTTGTCTTCTGTTCTATTATTTATATCTAAATAATCAGATATTTTCCACAATGCTAATCCACCACCTGGAATTATGCCTTCTTGCAAGGCGCTGCGCACCGCGCATACCGAGTCATCGACTCGGTCAAATTTTTCTTTTTGCTCAACATCACTATTAGCACCAACATAAATACACCCAATGGCACCAGCTAGACTAGCAATACGTTCATTAATAAAATCTTTATCGCTTTTAATTGTCATAGATTTCTGTTGTTCTTTCAGCTCATTAATTCTGTTTAGTGTAGCTTCAGTTATATCAGCATCTTTAATTAATACACTTGAGTCTTTACTAACAATAATTTTGTCTACATGGCCTAGGTCAGCCATGGATATTAAACTTAGATCATCGCCCGTTTGTTCTGAATATATTTTTGCTCCGACCGCGAATGCTATGTCTTGCATAAGTTCGTGGCTTTTATATCCAAACTGTGGAGGAGCTACAGTACACAACTTTAAATTATTACGAACAACATTGGCCGCTAGTGTATTAACGACATTGTCTGAACATGGTGCAATAATTAATAATTTTTTATTTTGTTGTATAACTGGTTTTAATACATTTTCAATTTGCAATATATTTTCAATAGCTATATCACACACCAAGACTTGTACATCTTCTAACACACACTCATCTTTACGATGATTGTTTAAGAACATTGGTGATGAGTAGCCTCTATCAATTTTTATTCCGTTAGTTACTTCAGCATATGTCTCGTGGTTTTGTGATTTCTCAACCGTCACAATTCCATTAGACCCAACTTGTTTATATGCATCAGATATTATTTCACCAATCTCTTTATCATTATTTGCAGAAATAGTTGCAACATCTAACAGGGTTTTAGAAGTAATCTTTTTAGAACCATTTTCAAGCATACTAATTATTTCATCACAATTTTTATTAATGGCTTTAATCACCTCCGTTGTGTTATGGTTTTCTTTTAACAACTTTTGTCCTGCATTTACAATTGCTTCCGTAAGCACAATAGCTGTAGTGGTTCCATCACCTGCTGAGTTAGCAGTTCTTGTTGCTGCATCCTTCATCATTTGTATTGCTAAGTTCTCAATTGGATTATCAAGAAATATAGACTTGGCTACTGTTACCCCGTCTTTAGTCACAGTGATTCCACCAACATGATCAGGTGATTCTATTAATACAGTATGACCGCGTGGGCCTAATGTACTTTTGACTGCTTTAGATATTGAAGTTATTCCTTGGATTAATTGTTTACGACCTTGTTCATCAAAGGTTAGGTCTTTTGGTATATAGCCTTGTTTATTCATTAGATTATATTAAATTAAATTACAAAACAAATATAGTATATTTTAGTAAAAAGCAAAATGTCAAATGACAAACTTATTTGTTACTATACACTATATATATATTTTCTCTTTACTTACTTTTTTTTTAAAATAATAATAGTAATATTTTCGACATTTTCGACATTAATATATATTTATATATAAAAAGTATTGATAATCAGTTATTTAAGTTATGTCGATTTTAAAATTTAGTTGTCATAGTTGTGTCAATTATTATACACTAACATAAAAAAAAGAGATTTATTTCTAAACCTCTTAATTTAAACAAAATGAAAACAGAATAATTTTTTTAAAATTCAAGCTCGTTGAACTTCTTTTTATTTTCTGCTAACTGTATAGCTTCAGCCATCAAATTAATCTTACGATCATTATCAACTGCTCTTTTCATTGCAGCTGCTTTTGCTATTCCAGTCATGCCATCAGGTCGGTCATTTATGAGTCGGCCATTCTTAACAGACAACCCACTTATGTAATCTTTAGCCATAGTTATAAAATTTTATTCTATAAAGATACTGAAAATATTTTTGAGTATTCAGATATATAGAGGTTGAGGGTTATTAGTGCTCGTACACATACCCACCCCCCAAAGAAAATTGATTTTTTTTTCGATGCAAAAAAAGATTTCAGATTTTTTTTTCAGATTTTTTCAGAATTTACCTTCCCCTCCATATAGATATAAGTGTGTAGGTGTGTATGCTATGATACATTCCTTGTTGATTAGCTATATACCTCCCTTCTAATGCACCATCTCTCACCTTCCCTTGTTAAATGGGTAAATAAAAGAGAAGAGACAGAGAGCCTTCCCTTAACCCCCTCACCGACTGAATTATCATTAAACAAAACACCAACAAAATCTTGATTTCATTTCATGATTGATTATGATTTAAAGATTGAATATTAAATATTAAATAATTGAAACAAGTATAAAAGAAAACTTTACACCTAAGATTAAAAGTATTAGCAAAGTATTGTACATATATTAAATATTTATTGTATATTTATCTCATGGGAGACATAAAAAACACAAATTTAACACATAACTCACTGATACTCAGTGACTTACCTCTCATATTTAACTTTAATAAATTATATAAAATGGATGAATTAACTATTATTATCGAAAATGTGCACACTATGAGTGAGGCACTTAACCTTGACATTAACCCTTTAAACTTAGAATTATGAGTAAGAAAAAAGATAAATACTATCCAACTGGGATAGAAGGATGGTGGACACAAAATCCACATTCTGCATACATACATTTAACACCAAGAGATGCTCAAGAAAAGCTACATCTTGTAAAACAAACACTTGAAGAGTTAGCAAGTTTAGGTGAGAGTTATGCTCACTTTCAGTCGGCTCAAATTACACACAAGAACATAAAGAAAGCAATAAAACTATTAACTAATCTATCATAATATGAAACATTTAATTAAATCAATTTGGAGTGAAACTCACCCAATAATAGCATGTGTACTTTACACTCTTATGACTTTAGATGTCATTGGAATTCTGTACATGATAACTTATCATTTAACTTTAATATTTTAACAATGAAAATACAACAGAAAATCTTCCTTAATTTAAGGAACACCTTTAAAACAAAACCATTCACTAGAATGGACATTCAAAAAGCAATTTGGATTGCTCAAGGCATGGACATAAATAAATTTGTCAATAGAAGTGGTAACTATGGAACTAACATACAAACATATTTGTCAAGAGGATTATTAGAAAAGCCTAAGAAGAACACTTATATGTTATCTAACCTTGGCAAAGTGTATGCCGACAACCCTAATGTAGTCAATAAACTGATTAGAGATAAAAAGAAAGCTAAACAGAAAAAAATTGACAACCTACCACACAATGTGCATAGAACAAACTTTACTCATTTAATTGGTAGAAAGATTGTAAATGTCAGACACTTAACTCCACAAGAGTGTGCAAATTTTGGGTGGAACAAATCTCCACTTGCACTATTTTTAGATGATTGGACTTGTTTAATCCCACAGACAGATGATGAAGGTAATGATGGTGGTGCAATGAGACATGTGGATTTAAGAACATATAGAGAGGACTACATTAAAGAGTCGGTACTCTATACACTATAGATTAGTTTGGAACATGGAGAGGTTCGATTCCTCTCCTAATCTCAATGCAATAATGCAGATAATTAATTTTAAAATCATGAAACACAAAAAACAAATGATTCTAAATCTACTCAAATTAAAAATTAAGTTTGAGTCAGATCCTGGGGCAGCTGTGACATTTGAAACTAAATATTCAAGTGATGGTTACCCTCTTTTCCTTGCTAATTATAACAATGATGAGCAAGGTGAAATGGGAGTAAAAATCTTTATGTATGAAGATAATTTCAAGATTGAAATGTATGACTACATAAGGGATAGACTTTCATTAACTGAAGAAGGCTACTTCAAACCACAGACAATAGTAGTATTGGCTTATGATGAAGAAGACTTCGATAAACAAATGGATTGGAAAGATTTCCACAAACAAACAATTAAATATTTAAAATCATGAGAAATGACATTATAACATTTACATACTATGCAAATAATTATGAGTATGACTTCATCGAAAAAGCATGGGGTGATACAGACATCAAAGGAACACTTGGCAACCACTTAAAAGAAAAGTGGGATGTATTAGTGTCTAAGCTAACTCAAGCAAGAAAAGAGTGTGACAACCCTTTTGTTAGAAACTTAACTGGGACTTGTTTGTTCTATGAGTTTTATATGATGCTTGACAATAGAAACAAAGGAACATTAAACAGATATATAATCAATAAAAATAAATTTAGACAATAATTATGGGACACTATGAAAAGCAATTAAGAATTGCACAAAAATGGTATACTGAAAATGGCATCAAAGCCACTATTAAACCGAGTAGAGATGGTATATTCATCAAGGTAAATAACCACTTAGTCTTGGTAGATGGTAGAGAAATATCATACCGAGTATCACAATACAATAAACAAAAAAAACAATAATTATGGGACAATATTTTAAAGTAGTAAACAAAACAAAAAAAGAAATACTTAATCCTCATACTTTTGGCAATGGTGTCAAGTTATGGGAATTAGTATCCGATGGCAATGGAGTTTTACAAGGACTCGGATTGCTATTGGCAGAAGGGCATGTAGAGTATGACAAGAACAATGAACTCAAACCATCTACCATTATCGGTAGGTGGCATGGAGATAGTATTACAATTTTAGGTGACTATGCTCAAGACAAAAAAGGTGATAACATTTATGAAACTATGATAGATTCTAATGGAGAATTAAAGAAGTCATGGAAGGATATTTCTGTGGAGACTTATAAAACTCTTCTTAAGGACACTTGGATTGGTAAAAGGAAAGCCGAATGGATAAGAATGAATGGAACTGGGATGATGTTTGGTAGTGAGAAAGAAATCATGGAAGAGTTATTTATCAAAGAATGTACTGAAGGAAATTTAAGGCAGAAGTATGACTTTGTAGAGAAAGAACAATCCGAAGAGTAAAGGTTTAAACACCTACGAAACTCCCATGCAAATGGGAGTCATTGTTCAACTTAAATTAAATAAAATGAGTAAAGAAAAATTAATCGAAGAAATACAATTTCATCTTAAGGAACTCGACAAGGGTAACATAGATAAGGATGATTTTGTAAATGCTATTACTGAGATATGTAGTGAGGAGACTCCTACATGGGTATTTGATAGCACACAACCAATCATCCACTTGGATGAGAATTGTGAAGAGCACAAAGATAGTCCACTTACCAACCCACTTGACAACCATTTTAAAACAATGGCAAGTATGGTTAGAAAACTAACTAAAAATAAATAACTATGGATATAAATAAATTAAAATTGAGCATTACAGAAGATAATGTAAATATTTACATTCAACATGATTATTGGAATGATACTGATTTGTGTTATTGGCATGTTGATGAGTGGAAATATGATAGCAAGGTAGCACTAAATATATTTAAAGCTATTGACACCTTTCACAGAAACCCAAAAGCATTTGAAGACTTAGGATCTTTAGAATTTTGGACAAATAATGAATAATTATGAATGTATTAGAATTATTTAGTGGTAGCCGAAGCATAGGCAAAGAAGCAGAGAAGAGAGGGCATCAAGTCTTCTCTTCAGACTTCGTTGATTTTCCAAACACAGACTATGTGTGTGACATCATGAAGTTTGATGTAAACAAGATTCCATTTAAAGTGGATATGTTGTGGGCATCACCACCTTGTGAGTCATTTTCTGTAGCATCTATAGGACATCATTGGGAGAAAGGTAAGGAGTTTATGCCTAAGACAAATAATGCAGTCAAAGGAATAAACATCTTAATGAGAACAATGAAGATAATAGACATGATGTTACATAGAAATCCAAACATGATTTGGTACATAGAGAATCCAAGAGGTAAGATGAGAAAGTCTCCTCACTGGAATGAGGTTCATCATGTTAGACACACTTTAACCTATTGTCAGTATGGTGATGATAGGATGAAGCCCACAGACATATGGACAAACAATTTTAAGTGGACTCCAAAACCTATGTGCAAGAATGGTGACCCATGTCATGTATCTGCACCAAGAGGAAGTCAAACTGGAACTCAAGGTCGAGGAAGTTATTTTGATAGAAGCAAGATACCTTCAGAACTTTGTGTAGAGATTGTAGATTCAACAAATATTATATAACTTTTAAATCTAAATAAATATGAAATATTATATGTATGAAGAAACAGATGATAATTGTATGTATTTCTTTACAGACATTAAAGAGTTTTTAACAGACCATAATGAATGTTTAGAAACCGATTACAAATCATTAAAAGAATTTAACAAGGGTGAACCCCACAGAATAATAACAGAAATTAATTTAAATTAAATAAATTATGGAAGACCATTTTACTATTATTGAGCATTTACGAATGCTACTTGCCAATGAAACCGAAGCAAAGAAAAAAGCAGAAAAACAATTGGAAAAACATAAGAATGCTTTTTTATCTATTGAAAAAAAGTATTATCCCCAGGATGTAAAGTTTTTACAAAAAGCAAAGATGATTAGAATAAAGAAAGAGGATTTATTAGAAGAAACCTGGGCTAGTTATACCCAAGAACTCTCTATAGATCCAAAAGCCGACTCTTTTTGTGTGTGTTGCATCGGTAAAATTACTGAATATGACTCCTAAAGATGTTATGTTAGAATTACTATACACCTTGTCTCGAATGATGAAGGCAAGGTGTGAACAAACATATGATGAAGCCGAAGCAGACAAATGGAGTAAGAATCATGATGTAATTTTAGAAATTATAAAACAGATTGAAAATGGAGGTATTAAATAAATACTTTATGCAAAAATTAAGTCGAATATTATTTGGCTTATATTTATGCAAAGAAATAAAATGCTACAGAGTGGTTAAAGAAAAGCAAGAACTCTGTATTTTTTGTAAACCTAAAAATTAATAAAATGAGAAAAACAACATTAGACATACTAGCAGAGTGTAAATGGACACTAGAAGAAACTAAAGCTGAGAAGGATTACTATAAAGAAAAATATGAAATCCTATCTCAATGGCTTAAGAAAAATAACAAGGGTAAATGGCAAATAGCTATGGACCATATTGTAAAAGAAGAAAATAAAAGAAATAAAAAATTAGGAATTGAATAAATAAAAAACTAATTTTGGGTAAATATACAACGATAAATGATTAAATATTATTCCCAAGATCCAGAAGATGAAGATGACAATGATGAATTTTTATTTATATAAGAGACTGGTTAGTTAGTTAATCCATGGTTAATCCCACCTCACGACATTCATTTTATAATTAGTTTGTGTTTCGGTTATACATGAGGTGGGGGTTAGCCAATTAAAAAAATTACATGAAAAAAGAAATATTTGATAAGTATAGTGAAGCTGTAGCAAAGCAATTCCATCTTACATTAGATGAAATGTTCAGTAAAACTAAAAGACAAGATATAGTTGAAGCAAGACAGATATTATATTATTTGTGCAAAGAAAGGCCCATAAGATTTAGTTTTATTCAAAGATTTTTGGAAGAAAATGGGTACAAAGTTGGGCATTCCAACATAGTATATGGCTACAATCAAGCTAAAAAAATGATTGAGCAAGATTCGGATTATAAAAAATTTATAGACAAAGCCACACAAGATGCGAACTCTGATTGAAATATTTAATGAAGCCAAGGCAGATCCGAGATCAATTATTACCATATTTAATAATCGAGAGACGGTTATAAACAAAGGTTGTAAAATTCAAAAGTTTACTGATAGAATAGAAATACTCAATATGGGTAAGGGTGGAGATTATTTTAGAGTGCTCACTAATGATGAGTATGATTATTTTCATATTCATGGTTGGAAAGTAGGTGTAATTCTATTAGCCATAAGTAATTGCCAGTATAAACTAAACATTATTCAAGAAAGAATTAAAAAAGAAGTAAACACCAGGAAGAATGATAAGCATATTCAAAATCTCAAAAATAGAAGAGAAGCTATCATGGTAAAGTTTACAAATTATAAAAGAAAATTAAATCAATTCAAATTAAAATCACAATTATGACTAAATTAAAATCAATTAAAATCAAAGGAAAGGATTATGTTGAGGTCCATGAAAGACTTAGGTTTTTCAGGGCTACATATCCTAAGTATTCTTTAACTACAGAAGTTATAGATAAAACAGAATCATCTATATTGGTTATGGCCACTATAAAAGATGAGAACGACAGAACTCTTGCTACTGGTTTAGCAGAGGAGTCTAAAAATTCTACATTTATAAACAAAACAAGTTATGTAGAAAATGCAGAGACTTCTGCATGGGGAAGAGCCCTTGGTAATTTAGGTATAGGTTTAGACACTTCAGTTGCAAGTGCAGATGAGGTAGCTAATGCTATAGCTAATCAAAACCAACCTACTAAGGTTGTTAAAAAAACTAAGAAAGAAGGCAAGTGGACTTTAAAAGTTGAGGATGAAAAGTGGGATGTAGTCTTAGGATGGATAGCTAAGAATAAAGATTTAGGTTTGCCAAAAATAATAGAAGTCTTAGAAAGTGGATACACAATAGATGATGATGTGAAAGTTGAAATTAAAAAACATGTATAGCCCTATGGATCCACAAGCAATAGTTTTGGATAAACTCCAAGATGACATTAATTATTATGGTGATTATGGTAAGCAGTTTTTATCATACTCAGACATTAGAGTATTATTTACTACACCTAATTTATTTAAGCAAGACACATTAAAGTCTAAAGCATTAATTGAAGGTTCATACTTTCACACTGCAATGCTTGAACCAGATAGATTAAGTGAGTATAATATTGTAGATGTAGCATCAAGATCAACTAAAGCATACAAAGAAATGTGTCCACCAGGTGAAATATTGTTGTTAAAAAAAGAGCAAGAACATTTAGATTTATTAGTTAATACTATGAAAAATAGTCTTGAAATGAGTTCTCTTATATATAGTAGAGACAACAAGTTTGAAGTTCCTGGCACTGAATCTATAATGAATAATTTATGGAAAGGGAAAGCAGATATCATAACTGACACTCCATTTCAAATTAAAGCTGAGGATGAACATGGTGAAGAACAAGTAATAAATTATAGTGATGGTGCAGTCATTGACTTAAAAACTACATCAGACATGACTAAATTTAAATATTCATTTTTCACCTATAATTATGATGCTCAGTCTTATGTATATCAAAGATTATTTAATAAACCCATGTTGTTTTTAGTTATAGATAAACAAACAATGAGGTTGTCGATGAGACCAGTGTCGGCTGAAACAGTCGATAGAGGTAAACATAAAGTTGAATTAGCTACAAAAATATATGAGAAATTTTTCGGTGATAAAGCAACTCATGACGTTAACACGTTTATTGATAAGCAAATTATATAAATTTTATAAAGAGAAGACAAAACCAACTCACTTGCAAGTGGATGTTCCAAACACTTGTAGTAGTTGGAAAGAAAGAAGACAGATTCTTTCTGAAACAAGAAAATTTTTGGAACAAAACATTAAAATTGTTAAAAATGAGTGAAACAACTAAAAAGAGTTACATTAAAGTTGGTAGTGGTGTGGAAAAATTTGATGGTGGGCTAGTAGAAATATCAGTTTGCCTATCAGATATACCACAAGAACATCGTTTTCAATATGAAGGAAAATGGTACACTAAACTTAAAGTAAACAGAAACATTGATGGTCCATCAGAGTATGGTAAAACACACTATGTGACTATAAATGAGTGGAAACCAGAGGCACAAGAAAAAAAGCCAGAACCACCAGTAGAGAAAAAAGAAGAAAAGGTTAGTCCTGATCTTCCTTTCTAAATGTGTTTGGGTGTAAGAAATAGGAGGCGAAAGCCACACTAACTTACAATCAAGACAATAGAGTTAGGGGAGAGTGTGGTTTCTCTCTCCTTCTCTTTTGTCGAATGTCAAAAAAAATATACTATTGGGTACTATAATAACTCTTCTTACTATTTTTTTTTATAATATTATATATTATTATTTATTGACATAATCGACATAACAGAGTAATAACTAAAATTAAATTAAATTAAATCGACATATTATGGACATCACTATCTTTAAAGACATTAAAGAAACAGCTCAACCATTCTATAGAAAGGTCGATGTTATCTTAAAAAGAATTCAAGAAGGCTCTTCTAAAGATTTAGTTAAAAGGATTAGAGCTGAGAAAGACAAGGAAAAAAGAAATTTATTAAAACAACAACTTCCAGCCATCTGTTTTAGTGGCACCTTTACAAAACGAAATGATTCTGCATTACAAAAACACAGTGGATTAATTTGCTTAGACTTTGATGGTTATAAAACTAACAAAGACATGTTGCAAGAGAAAGAAAGATTAAGCAAGAACAAATATATTTTTGCATTGTTTATTTCTCCAAGTGGTAAAGGATTAAAAGCAGTTGTTAAAATACCTAAAGAACCAGAGAATCACAAAAATTATTTTTTAAGCCTACAACATTATCTAAACTCTGAGTATTTCGATAAAACATGCAAAAACATATCAAGAGTATGTTATGAATCATATGATCCATTGCTATATATTAACACAAATGCAAGTGTATGGGATAAAATTGTAGAGCAAGAGTATACAGAAGTAATTAAACATGTAGATATTCCAACAATTCCAGTTACAGATGAAAATAAAATAGTTGACATTTTGACTAAATGGTGGCAAAAAAAGTACCCTATGGTTGAAGGTCAAAGGAATCAAAACATTTACATCCTGGCTGCAGCTTTCAATGATTTTGGTGTAAATCAAACATTAGCAGAGTATGTAATGAATAGTTTTGCTAGTCAAAATTTTAGTGCAAACGAAATAAAAAGAACTATAACTTCTGCTTATGCACAGAAACAAAACTTTGGTACAAAATATTACGAAGATGAGGATAAAGTAAACTCAGTTAGAGAAAAATTAAAAAGAGGTGTATCAAAAAAAGAAATACGATCTCAGCTTGAAGAGTCTGATGTTGAGGTCGGTACAATAGAGAATGTAATTGTAAGGCTCGAAAACGAACAGTCTAATAGTAAATTTTGGACAAAAAACGACAAAGGTGTAATTAAAATTGTGCACATATCCTTTAAAAGTTTTTTAGAAGAGAATGGATTTTACAAGTTTAATCCAGAAGGAAGTCGAAGTTATGTTTTTGTAAGGGTTACAAACAACCTTATAGACCACACTTCAGAAAAAGAGATAAAAGACTTTATACTTAATTATTTGTTAGAAATAGATGATTTAACTGTTTATAATTATTTTGCAGAACACACACGATATTTTAGAGAAGAATTTCTAACTCTTCTTTCATCAATAGATGTGTATTTTATAGAAGATAATAAACATACTGCTTATTTATATTACAAGTCAGGAGCTGTAAAGGTTACACATGATAGTGTAACTCCAATAGACTATCTAGATTTAGGTGGTTATGTTTGGAAGGATCATGTAATTGACAGAACATATGTTGCATGTGAATCTAATGATTGTGATTACAAAACATTCATATCTAACATTTGTGGTAAAGATGAAAGTAGAATAAATTCTATGAGGTCTACAATAGGCTATTTACTTCATGCATGGAAAAATTTATCATATAGCCCAGCTACAATACTTAATGATGAACAAATATCAGACTCACCAGAAGGTGGTACTGGAAAAGGTTTATTCATTAATGCTTTAAGCCATATGAAAAAAGTAGTTGTTATTGATGGAAAGTCTTTTAATTTTGAAAAATCTTTTGCTTATCAATTAGTAAGTGCAGACACACAGATATTATGTTTTGATGATGTAAGCAAACACTTCAACTTTGAAAGATTATTTTCAGTAGTAACAGAAGGTTTAACACTTGAAAAGAAAAACAAAGATGCAATCAAGATTCCTTTTAGCAAGTCTCCAAAGGTTGCTATAACTACTAACTATGCAATTAGAGGTAAAGGCTCATCATTTGAAAGAAGAAAGTGGGAATTAGAGTTAGCACAACATTACACTAGAGAACATACACCTATGAAAGAATTTGGCAAACTGATGTTTGGTGAGTGGAATGATGATGAATGGTGTTCCTTTGATAATTTTATGATTGAATGTTTACAGTTATATTTAAGAGATGGATTAGTTAAAAGTGAATTTGTTAACTTAAAGATTAGAAGATTATCTGCTGAGACTTGTCATGAGTTTATCGAGTGGTGTGGAATATTAGATGGTATGGAAGGAAATAAGATGTTGACTAGGAATACAAAAATATTTAAACAAGATTTGTATTTTGATTTTATAGAAGACAACCCTGACTTTGCACCTAAATCAAAAATGACAGTTTCAAGAACTAGGTTTTATAAATGGTTAACAGCTTATAATCAATTTAGATACAAGTGTGATCCTGAAGAAGGTAGAGATGCTGGAGGAAGGTGGATTATATTTAGAAACACACAGAAATTAGAAGAAAATGGTAAAATAGATTTTTAGGGGTATCTAGGTATCACCCACTAAGAGAAAGTCTCTTAGAACTCATCTATGAAAGCCGAATTTTAGAAAATATGAAGAAAATCACTATTTTAGACCTTTTTTCAGGAATTGGGGGATTTCACCTAGGTTTTGAAAAAGCGGGATATGATGTTAAAACTTTCTTTTCTGAAGTTGACACTCATGCCATTGCAGTATATAAGTATAATTTTAAAAATAGTAAATATGTCGGATCAGTTACAGATGTTCGAGGAGAACAGTTACCAAAAATTGACGCTATCACCTTTGGAAGCCCTTGCCAAGACTTTAGTGTTGCTGGAAATCGTAAAGGGATGGAAGGAGATAGATCGAGCCTTATACTTGAAGCGATTAGACTCATCCATGAGTGCCGACCAAGAGTTTTTATCTGGGAAAATGTTAAAGGAACATTCAGCTCAAACGATGGCAGAGACTTTGCGGCAATCCTCCAAGCCTTTACCAACATTGGGGGCTATAGACTTGAATGGCAATTGTGTAATACATCGTGGTTTCTACCCCAAAACAGAGAGAGAATCTACCTTGTCGGATATTCTGCAACACCCCCAAGAGATTGGAAAGGAGTTTTTCCTATCCAAAAAGATGACAAAGTTTCTCCTGGATCGCCAGGGAAAAGAGGACGGGGGATATCAAGTGCCGAATCTCGATCTGCACGAACAATAACTGCAAGATATTGGAAGATGGGTTCTTCTGATACTTATATTAAAATGGCAGACTATAGGAATGATGAAGGACTTAGAGTGAGGGAAGATGATGAAAGTCCTTGTTTATCTGCAAGAAGACACAGTGAGAAGGATGTAAGCACAATGCCACCACTTGCAGTCTCTGGAGCATTAAGAACTTATCCAAGGCAAAAACCAAAAGGTGAAGAGGATAATAGAAAAAAACAATTAGAAACTAGGACTGATGATGTTTCTAATGCAGTAACTACTCACCCCTTTGATAGTGTGGTGGTGCCTACACAATTAGGAAACTCAGAGAAATATGGTAATTCAGTAAAAAAAGACGGTGATGATGCATTTACTTTACGATCTTCAGAACCCAACGGTATAATAGGTGGCAACTCAATAAGAAGACTTACTCCTATAGAGTGTGAAAGACTGCAAGGATTTCCTGATAATTGGACACAATTTGGAATATATGATGGTGAAACTAAAGAAGTAAGCAACACACAAAGATATAAAATGTGTGGTAATGCAGTAACAGTGGATGTAGTAAAAGCAGTAGTAGATAATTGTAAAGGAATTATATGAAGTTAAGAGACTATCAGTCTATCATCGTAAAACAAGGTACAGAGGTTTTAAAAAAACATAGGTTTTTGTATCTTGCTATGGAGGTTAGAACTGGGAAAACCTTGACAAGTTTGGCTATGAGTCTTGCTCTTCCTGTTTCTAACCTTTTATTTATTACAAAAAAGAAAGCCATTCCAAGTATTTTATCAGATTATGAGATGCTTAACCCACATTACAAAATAACTGTTATCAATTACGAGAGTCTACATAAGGTGTCTCATGAGACAAAGTGGGATATGGTTATATGTGATGAAGCACACAGTATGGGTGCATTTCCAAAACCAAGTAGAAGAGCCAAGCTAGTTAAAGAATTGCTAGTTAAGTTTAATCCTTTCGTAATTCTATTATCAGGCACCCCTACACCAGAATCATACTCACAAATGTACCACCAGGTATATGGAATTAGAACTAACCCTTTTAAACAACATGTAAACTTTTACAAGTTTGCTAAACAATATGTAGAGGTAAAACAAAAAAAGATTGGTCCACATACTATTAATGATTGGAGTCATGGTTTACAAACTATATTAGACCACATGAAGCCTTACACTATAAATTATACACAAAAAGAAGCTGGGTTTGTAGTTAATACTGAGGAGGAAATATTAAATGTATCGGTATCTGATCTTACTAAATCTTTAGTAAAAAAACTAACAAGAGATAGAGTTGTAGAGGGAGAGTCTAATGTTATACTGGCAGATACAGCAGTTAAACTAATGTCAAAACTTCATCAATTATATTCAGGTACTATTAAATTTGAAGGTGGTGAATCAATGGTAATTGATTTATCTAAAGCAGAATATATTCGAAAACATTTTAAGAATAAAAAGATTGCTATATTCTATAAATTTAAAGAAGAACTAAATGCTCTAAAAAAAGTATTTAAAAAATCTTTATGTACAGAACTTGATGAGTTTAATAGCACAAATAAAAACATAGCCTTACAAATTGTTTCTGGTCGTGAAGGTATAAGTTTAAAAAATGCTCAAGCACTGGTATATTATAATATAGACTTTAGTGCTACTAGTTACTGGCAGTCAAGAGATAGAATGACTACTAAAGATAGATTGTACAATAAAATATATTGGGTGTTTTCTTCTGATGGTATAGAGAATGATATATATAAAAGTGTAATTAAAAAGAAAGATTACACCCTTAATCACTTCAAAAAGGATTTATTAATTTTGTAATATGAGGTTTGTTAAGTTCACACTTATTTGGATAAGCCAAAACTTAGCTATACCTTTTTGGGTAGTTGGACACATCCATCTTTCTATACATTCATTTCATGATGTAATAGAAATCTGTTCATCTTTAGGGATGAATGTAATTGTGGGTGTAGGATTTTATTTAGATTACAAAAATGACAGAACAACAAATACAAAGCAAAAGAATAAAAGAACTTGAAGCTGAAGGTTACTATGTCATAAAGTTAATTAAAACAAATAAAAATGGAATACCTGATCTGTTAGCTATCCCACCAAAATGTGAGGTGTTGTTTTCAGAAATTAAAAAATCAGGTGGTAAAGTTTCAGCTTTACAAAAGTATAGATTAAAAGAATTAGAAGAATATGGATTTAAAACCGAGGTATATAAAGGATAGAGGATATGAAGTTGAAGACAACTTTGTTACATCTCTTGAAGAAATAGATGAGCCTATTGCTATTAAGATTGCAATGTTTATTCAAAACAATTTAACAGATATTTCTCCTAATAATTTTACTACATATGTTTTAGGTGGTGTTGTTCATTATTTTGGTAAACCAATAACTTTTGCAGTTGAAGTAATGAAAACTCATGGTGAATATATAACACTCACTGATTTGTCTTTAATTGATATGGATGAGTATTTAGATTTAATTAGTTTAGGGGCTTATATAAAAATACGGAAATGAATTATTTACAATATTTAAACGAAAACTATTTTAAGGAAGTTGGTTATACTAAAATACCCAGTAAAATAAATAAAATTAAAGCAGACAAGCCTAACCGATATTTGAATCTTATCAAAAAATTTTTATATTTGAGTAGATGGACCTAAAATATCAATGAATAATATATCTCAAGATGATGTGAATGCTATTAAGCATATAAACTTTGTGACCAACAATTCACACGATCTTATTACCGAGTTATATGAAGATTTAATGGAGAGAGATCATATTCAAGCAAAGATAAAAGCACAAAAAGTTTGTAAGGTTATGGCTGATTTAATTCAGTCATTGTCTGATGAAGTTTAATTATACATTTCATCTAACAATTCTTGCCTTAGCCTTCTTTGTTCTTTTTTCAATTCATTCAATTCATTTGTTCCATCATTATCTTCTACTTCATATAAATCTGGAAACAATCTTTTTAATTCAGTTTTAGTTAATGGTTTGCCTTTTGTTTTTCTTTTTTGGGCATATTGAGAAAAGTTAAATAATTTTAATATAAAGTCTCCAAAACTTTCACTGTCACCTAATTTACTCCAGTTGTCATAAAACCTTCTTAACTGTGGGGCAGGTATTCCTGTTGTCGCTACCATTTCCGACATAAGTTTATTGAAAGCCTCTTTTTGTTTCTGTGGTGATTTAGCATTTTTCATTCTTACATATAAGTCGCCTAGCAATGCAGTTTGCCCTAAAACTGGTATTGTAGAGGGTTTATCAACCCAAGGTTTACCGGCAGCAGCATCTACAATAGTTTCTGCAATTTTACCATAAATAAATAATGCATTAAAGTTGCCTAATATGGCTGCAAATGCAATGTCATCTGTATCTTCATCATCCCAACCTCTTGCTAAACCTGGGAAACCAGATGATACCCATTGAAAGAATACTGGCATAACTACATGATATAAAGCTAATGTTCTCATGTTCTTACCTAGACTAGCCCAGTATTTTAAATTACCTTGTTCATCAACCACACCTCGGCCTCGTTTACCACCACTTTCTATAATTCTATACATATTTCTTGCAGCAATTATTTCTTTTCTAAAATATTGTTTTGGTGTAGTCAAGAACATATTAAAAGCTCTTGTCATAGCTCCTTTACCTTGGTAATAATCTTTATCTTGTAAGTCATAAGACTGTTGAGTTCTTAAAGTATCTTGCTCAAACTTTCTTATTGCATAATCAATTACCTCTTGTTTAGAGGCATTAGGATTTTTCTTTTTAAATTCATTTTTGTAGTGAACATAATTAGGTATACCACCTATTAAAATAGCACCCTTATCACCTGTCATTGTAGTAAACATTAAAACTTTAGTAATTCTATCTAAATTTTGTTTACCTAACCCAAAATTAGAAAAATCTCTTGCATTCATTTCTTCAAACTTACTGTCCGAATAATTCTCTACAGCTCTTGTTATTGGTTTACCATACCTATCTTGCAGAACCACAGAGTTGTCCATAACTTCTCTAAAATTTGTTTTTATACTAGCAAGACTAATTGCACTGTTTTTAATCCAGTTCATATAACCTATCTCATTACCATAAGTTAAAAAAGATGTTAACTGTTTAAGGGTAAGTGTAGGGTTTAAACCAAGGCGTGATAATAAAAATGTATTGTTAAATAAATTAATAACTTTAGTTTCTCCTTGATTTTGTACTCCTTTATTAGCTATTTTCTCTACTGCATCATTAATATATTTCCAAACATCTGTTCCATACTTATCTTGAATTGTTTCTTTTATAGCTGGAGATGTAAATATTTTATTAATATTTCTTACTGGCACTGCATATGCAGCAAAGTATTCCATATCTTTTGTGTAATTAATTAATGCATCCATACCATCAACCATAGATATTGGATTAGAGTTTTCTACTCTAACCTTGGAACTTGCAGCTCCAACATTTGTCATCCAAGAATTGTTACTGTCTGCTAATAAATCTAAACCTTCTGAATCATTAGTGTTTTTTCTATATACTCTACCAGCATAGAATTGATTCCAAGGCATGTCAGTTCTATAAATTTGTTTATAGGTTTCATTATAATGATTATATAATGATGGATAATATTCGTTTATCATCCAACTTGAAAATTCTTTTAATCTTGAATCTAGCTTTTCTTCTATTTCTTTTTTTATTCTAGACTCAAATTCATTTTTATATTGACCAGTAGGCGCAAAAGTATTTATAAAACTTTCTTTTAATGAAGGGTCTTGCATTTGTGAATAATAATACATTAATTGATTTTGGCTAATATAAATAGTGTTGGTATCAATAGCTTCATCAATTTTTTTCACTTTAGCAGTTCTTTCTCCACTAGTCAGAGATTTGTCTGCCATAACTTTCTCCTTTTCTTGAACTAATTCATCATTCTTTTTTTGACTAATTATTATAGTTTCAGTCTGTTGTGAGTTTTTTCGATTATGTTTCAACCATCTTTTGCCATATAGTTCAGCCATTTTATTTTCATAAATTGCTTTTTGCCCCATCATTCTACTCTTAAAAGTTCTAGTAGCTTCTCTTACTGCTTGACTTACTATTGACTGTGTTTCTCCTTCAAAAAGTTCACCAGGCTGTGTTACAATTCTATCTATTAATCCAGTTAAATCTTCGGCTGATGCAAATACATTACGATCAATAGTGTTAAGCATTTTATTGATTATGTTTCTGAATCTTTTCTTTACTGTTGCTGGTTTTAATCCTCCTTTTCTTTTAGCATCTACAGAAACATCTTTTTTAAGTTTGTTAAACTCAACATTAATCATTCCTTCTGTTATTTCATTCTCTGGTATACCCTGATCAATCAAAGATTGTTTTGCATCTAAATCAATACCAGTCATTTCTCTGAAAACTTTTCTTTCGTTTTCTCTGTAGGTGATAGCATCATTAAGAAGTTGATACTCTAGATTAGCCCTTCCTGTTTCTTGTACTTGATTTAAAGAATTAAGCACCTCAGACAATAAAGTTGTTTTTGTTGGATCATTCATTTCTGCTAAGAAAGAATTATTAATTTGCATAGCAACAGTAATTTCAGCTAACCTACTTAAAGCATCTTCATCTAAACTGCTTTTTACTTGTGTTCTTGTTTCTTTATTTACAGTAACCTCTTCTTTAGCTATAGAGTTATATTCTTTTAACAACTTTTCATTAGCCTCCATAATTTCATCCGCAGTAGCTTTAGGATTTACTATTAATGAATTTATTCTTTCTAATTTTTTTCTTGTTTCATTATCTATACTAACACCTTTTAGTCTACCAGATTGTATGGTAGTAAATTTTCTATTTAATATATTGAATATAGAAGTCTGTAAAGATTGATTTGTTTTTGTAGTAACTACTTTAAATACTTCATCTTTGACTGAATCAAAATTAGTTTTATTAATTCTGTTTACTTTATCAATTAAAGAAACTATTTCTCCTTTTGTGTATAAATCTCGAGGAAGAACTGATCTTATGTAATTTCTAAGAGCTCTTTGAACTGCTTTTATATTTTTTTCATCAAATTTGATTTCTTTTATTCTTTTATTAATAGCCTTTATTCTTTGTGGATTAGCTTTTAATGGATCAGGTAAAAGTAATTCTAACAAATCTTTTTCCATTGCCATCTGTTGTGCAGTTAATCTATTACCTTGAGCTCCTTCATTCTTATACTCTTGTAAACTTGTAAAGTAATCAATTACCTTTTGTCTTATCTGTTCTTCTGTTAAGGGCGTGCCTTTTACCACAACAGATTTCTTTTTGTTATTAGCTTTTATAAGTCTTTTATAATATGTATTTACTTTTTTTAATAGTTTTAACCCTGCTAAAAACCCACCTTCCATGTTATTAAAACTTTTAGGATAAGAAGTAAATAAATAAGATTCACCTTCAAAACCTTGAACAATATCCATAGCTTGGTTTATTTCTGATGCTGTATATGCACGAACCATTTTACCATCTACTTCTTTTTTTCTTCTTAACAAATAGTCTTTAATTGCTGCATCTCGAAATCCTGCCTGTTCTCTTCCTATGATAATAATTTTAATTAAATCATTTTCTTTGTCCATCTTCTGTTGACGCCCTTGTCTGTACTCACTATCTTTTGGTGGTTTAACTCTTCGACCTTTAGAGTCATATATAGAATATCCCCCACCTTGACCATACTGATTAAAAGGTGCTTGTCTTAATTTATAACCTTGATTTAAAGCATCTAATTCTTTTTGTAATCTATATGTATCTACTTGTGGGCTAAAAAAACCTTTATTATTCATATTATAAAACACATTAATCTTAGTTAATGTATCTCTTTGTTGTCTTCCAACTTGTTCGCTTACTTGAGCAACTTTAGGTATGCTACCTGCGCTGCTAGTTACATTAGATTTTTTAAAATCTTTAGTGTTTTCTCTAGTTGAAATTTTTGCACCTTGCTTATTATATTTAGTATAAGAATCAGTTACTTGAGAAGATTGATAAAAGTTAGTAGGTTGATATATACCATTAATTTTTGTTTTTATTGTATATGCAAAAGAAGGATGATAATCTGTATCTCCAGGATTTGGTTTTACAACCTCAAAATTAGTGTTATCAAACTCTATAATACCTATAATATCTCCACCCTTACTTCCTACATTTAAAGGATCTTCAAATTTTTGTGCAAAATCATTTTTATTTTTTACACCTAAAGCCTCCTGGTATGCTTTATTAGCGGATAGCTTATCATTTAATAACTTTCGTAAATCTGGAGAATAATTATTATTAATATCTAATAACTCTAATAACTCTCTAGGATTTCCTTTAAATGAATTAAAGTTTTTTATGTTTCTTCCAAGTTTCTTTTTAAATGTATTGAATGCAGCTTGACCTTCTTTACTTGTTAAAACTTCATTAAATGTATTTATTAATGCAGAGTTAGTCAATATTTTATTATCTAAAGCTGCAAAAGTTAATTGTTCAAATATGTTTTGTTGAAATTGCCATGATCCTTCTTTAGTTCCTACATGTGGAGCAAATAATGTAGCTCCACTTTCTTGAGAATTTCTTATAAAACCTTCCGCTTGTGCTTTAGAATTGAAAGCGGCTAAGTTAGATACATCTCCTAATTTTAAATTTTGACTTTGCATCATTAATGGCACATAGTTTTTTCCTCCATACAATTCTAATGTTATACCACTGCCTATTTGTGTAGGTCCAGCTGAACTAAAATCATACATATTAGTTATAAACTTTTGACCTTTGAAATCTTCTATATTTTTTTCTGATATAAGTGAACTAAATTCTCTTTTATCATTTGATACTATTGGTGCTTTTTGTGACCTCCCTGTAAATGTAAATGTTCCTACTTGACCTTCACTACCTTGTTCTTGATTTATATCTAATCCTACCTCTTCATTCAGTTTGCTTAATGCATCTAAATCTGACTCAAGCACTTCTTCACCTTTTTGTACTTTTTTAGAAAAAGTATTTAAAAAATCAATAACTGCTTCATCACTTTTTGTAAAACCTTCAGGTATATTTATTCCAAACCTTTTTGCTACATTTTTAATAAACTCTATTATTTTGTTTTTAGCTGGTTTAGTAAGTTGTTTATATTCTGTTGCCATTAAAGAAAACAACTCAGCTACTCTTTCTTCGTTTTGGAATGCACTGTCTTTATAGTTTTCTGCAAATGCATCTATTCTTTTTGCTAATAAAGAATCATTAGGAAGTCTTTTTCTTACAGTTTTTATTAATCTGTCTGCTGCTGCAATTGCAGCTTTATCTCCACCTGCTATTTTTTCTAAAAACACCGCATGAAACACCTCATGTGCTACAGTATTGTTTTTAGCATTACTTAAATTTATATGTATTACTTTAGAGTTAGGATTGTAATAACCTCTACCAGCAGGAGCATACTTTTCAAACTGCTCATTGGTCTGATGTAAAACAATTTTTACATTAGGTGCAATTTTTTGAATAGCTTTAGCCGCCGCTTTAGCTCTTTTAATTACTCTAGTGGCTAATGAAGTGTCTTTTATTTTACTACCATCTTTTTGTTGACGGTTTATAGATAAATTGTTTGTAGTTGACTCTACCCCTAAACCTACATCTTCACCAAAGAAAGCATCTATATCTTCTTGTTCTTCTTTAGTTACTTTCTCTTCGGATTCCGTTTGAGTCGCATCTTGGTCTTTTTGGGTGCTCTCTTGGGGAGTGGACCCGATGTCTCCTTTTCCCACCGTTTCGCCATCTCTGGTAGATTCGCGTACATCCAAGCTCTCTGTCTCTGACTTCTGAAGGGCATTTTGTTTATCTTTAATTTGTTTTTGAGTAGGACTAGTTATGCCTTCTTTAATAAGTTCTTCTCTAGCCTTCTCTTCAGTTACTGGACCACCTTTGCCAGTATCTGTTTCAAATATACTAATATTTTCAGTTTCTGCTTCAAGGTCTGCGCTTTGACTAGCTTGATCACTACCAATTTGTGAAAGTTCCTCTTTAATTTGATTGACTCTTGCTTCTTTTTTCTTGTATGCACCTAAATCTTTGTCCATACCTTCCATTTCTGCTTCAAGATTTTGTCTTTCGAATATTAAGCCTATAGCTTTTTTTCTAGCATTTATATCTAAATCTACAGGCACAGTATCAGCAGCACCAGATAAAGTTTCAAACTCTAATAATTGTTGGTCAGCTTCCTTTTGAGTTATATTTCCTTCTGCAACTTGAACTGCTAGTTGTTCCTTATATGCTTTTTTAGTTATGTTATCACCTCTAATTGCATCAAATAACTCTAGTGTTTCATCTGATATGTTATCAACATCTCCTACTTTATATGCATTTACAATACCTCCAGGTATACCCATGACAAAACCTCCTACCGCTTCTGCCATTGCAGCATGTTTTGCTTCTTGCCAAAATTCTTTTGACCACAACTCTGGTTGATCGAACATGTCTTTTTCGTTCATTTCATTCCATACATCCTTGTAACCCATTTCGGCTATCTGTTGTAAACCACCAGTTTCTGCCTCAGCTAGTGCAGCTTTAGACACTTGTGTAGCAAACTTTACACCTTTATTTGTGTAGATTCCTTTAGCAATATTACTTTTTATAATTTTTTCTAGGGTGGACTTATATAATGATGCTGAAGCTCCTTGAGGTAATCTTTTAGTTACTTGATTCATTAAACCAGTCATCATGGTTTTATTACCTATAATATTTCTTAAGCCATATCTTTCTAACACAGCAACAGTTAATGCAGTAGGACCTAATATTGCTTTTCTTTCTCCTTCAGTTACATATTTAAAATCTTCATCTGCATCCATTTCTTCTTGCATAGCTTCCGATTGTAGAAAAGAAAAAGCTAATACTTGAGCAACCCCACCTTTAGAGTCTAACCCTAATATCCTTCCTCCAATATTTCTAAGTGTAGCAAAAGAACCAGTGGCTTTTATTTTACCTCTAGATAAAAATGACAAAGCTATAGCTGGTACTGACTCACCTAACCCTAACAACCCTTCTACAATTATACTATCATCTCTCATTTTAGCTATTCTTTCATCAGACACATCATCAAATGACAATAATTGATTCCAATTCTTTTTTATCCACTCCTTTGTAGGTTTTTTTACAGATTTTACTTCTGCATCTGCTACCAATCTATCTAATTTTTGTTTTGCATCTTTATCCAAATAAGATTCTGGAATATCTTCATAACTTCCTCTTCCTAATAAACCTCCTTTTGGATTATAAATTTGAGGTTTACCATTTATAATTTTGACCTCACCATTAATACTTTTAAGATATTCTTGTCCTTCTTTATTTAATTGATTAAGTGGTACAGAATAAGTTTTATCACCTATTTTTACATCTTCACGTTTACCAAATAAGTCTAGGTCTTCTAAGCTATTTAACCATTTTTGATATGATTCTTCGTTTTCTCTTACATCATCAGGAACATCATAACCTAAATCTTCTGCAATACTTATATATCTTTCTTTTTTTTCTTCTTCAGTTACACTTCCGCCTGTTAGAGAAAAATCTTCATTAAATAACCTTCCTATTCCATACATACCATCAATACCTAATCCCATCGCACCAGCCAATATCTGTGAAATACCTCTACCTACAACACTATTATAAAAACCTTTTAAAAATTGACCTACATATGTGCCTTCATTAGCCTTCATATCCATGTAGTTTCCTACAGCAGAATGTATTTGATTTTCAATTGTACGATAAGACTGTAAATCGTTACTAAGTGTATCTCTTAATTGATTTAATCTTTTGCCAACACCTAACTGTCGTTGATATTGTAAGTTCCAATCAGAACCTCTTTCGGAAGGAGGAACATTAAGTAGGCCATCCATTGCCTCTTCATGTTTTGTTTTTTCATTTTCATAAACTATAGCTCGATTATTGATGCTTTCTGCTTTATTTCTTAAATCATCTAAATCTTCATCTACAGCTTTTTTACTAAAGTATTTTTTTCTTTTTAGATTGTTTTTTTCATTATATGCTTCTAACTCAGGATTAGTTTTTTTGTTTTTTCTTAAAAAATCTTTTAACTTTTTGGATTCTTGAGTTTCACCGCCAAATAAATCTCCAAACACTGGGTCTAGATTTACATTAATTTTTTCTCCATTTTCTGCACGAACACTCATTCCGTCCATACCAGACATAAATCCTCCACCTTCTTCAAAGGTAAAACCATAGTCACCAAAATGATAATTCATTCTATTTACAACCTCTTCTTCTTCTCTGTCAATTAAATCTGGTGTTACATAAGCCAATGACTTGTCAAACATAGATGCATCACTATCATAAGTTATTTTATCATCCATGCCTTGTTCTCTAGGATCATATGCTACAGTTTCTTCTACCATCGTAGAAGAATCAACTTCATCTCCATCAGTAACATTAACTTGCTCCTCTTCTACTATATTAGTTTCTAGATTAGTTTGTGGTTGAGACGGAAAATATTTAGAATTAAATGTTGCTTTATCTAAATCAGTTAAACCATTTTCTTGCAAATAGGTATATAAGGTGTTGTTTTTATCTGTGCCATCTTTATATTGCTCTCTAAAATCTTCTTCAGATAAGTCAGTCATCCCGTTATCAACGAGGTATTGATATAGTTCTTTAAACTTATCCATTTTAATTAAACTTTACAACATTTTTACTTACATCACCTTGGTTTCTGGTTGACCTTCTTTCATTTTCAGAATCTAATATTTGAACAGATGCGTCATATAAAAGATCATTTAACTTAGTAGCTGTTATTCTACCATCATATGACCAATATCCCCCTCTAGGTGTGTCAATTTTTAATTCTTGTAATTGACCTTTAGCATCATAATAAGAAATAATTAAATCAGGGATTTCTTTACCATCTTTGTCTTTGCCTCCATCAAATTGATATTCTACTTTTGCACCATCACGTATAGATTTAGGTAAGTATGCCTTTAGTACTTCACTACTTACTTTTTGGAATTCTTCATCAGTTGCATCATTTTGTAGAGTATCTCTATCATTTTTATCACCTAATTTATTTCTTATAATATCTGTACCTGTTAAAGGTTGACCTTCTTGACCATCTTTTGTTCCAATAGTTAATGCAGAGGTTGATGTTTTTTCAGGTTTACCATCTTTGTAACCAATACTTGGTAGTGAAGAATAAGAAACAATATTTTCTCCTTTTGCAACTCTTCGTTTTATTGCAGCTAATTCCTTAGGTGTAATGTTTTTATCTTGTTTAGCAATTTCTATATTTAATTCTTTTTCATAATCTTCATCACCTGGTTTTAAACCTTTGTCTTTTAATACTTTTTCAGCTCTTTGTGTAGCTAAGAAAGTTCTATTTTCTTCTTCAGTAGCATCTCGACCAGCACCTCTAAATCCACCATCTTTTTCTTGTTCATAAAGATCTGCAGCTTTTTTGAAAGATTCTCCACCTTCGTTTGTAATATATCTCCACAGTCTTTGTGATTGTGTTCTTGCATCAACTACATTACCATTTTCATCATATCTGTCTACATATTCTTTAGAACCATCTTGATAAGTAATTATAATTTGTCGATCCGACCTATCTATATTATCAATTAATCGAGTTCCTTTTTGTCGTGCTAAATCATTCATAGCCGCAATTCTATCTTGAGCACTTGCTTCAAAACTTTGTTTGTCATCAGAAACTATAGCATTAACATCATCCATAAATCCTACTAACCTAGATTCATTGTCTTTTACAGCTTCAGGTCTTTTATCTTCATCATCATACTTAGTCATGTCATCTATTTGATCATCTAACGCAAACCTTGCTAGTTTTCTAGCTTCTTTTTCTAACCCGCCTTTTATTTCTTTACCATTGGCATCAACTAAACTATAAACTGGTGAACCAGAAGCATAGCTTACTTTAATCATTTTTGATACATCATCACCATGTTTTTCTTTAAACTCATCTACACTCTGTGCAATGTGATACCCTTGACCTGCTAATATTTGCATTTGGTCATCATTAGTTGCGGTTAATGCATCGGCTGAAGAATCTAACCATTGATCATAAGTTCGCATACCATCTTTTCCTTGTCTGTACCTAAACCCTTCTCTTGAAAATGACTTACCAGTTTCATCAACATAGTTTCTTATTATTCTACCCATTGGTTCTACCAATTTTTTTGCTTCATCTACTAGCACTTTTTTTTCTGACTCCATGTTCATACGAAGATTTATGGCATGTGGGCTAACAACTTTATATGGTTGTTTTTTAAGATCAGGCATTTTGGTGTAAGTTCCATCTGGTGCTTGACTCATTTCAACTAACTGTAATTGTCCATTAGCTGGGTTTGTTATTAATACTTTGTTCTGTAAATTACCAAAAGATTCTAAAGATGTATTATTATATATTTCCCCTGCACTCGCTTTATCTTCATCTATTCTAGTTTTAGCATTTTGATACCACTTATCCCATTGTTTTATTGCTGTGCTATAGGAAGAATAACCTGTTTTTTGTTTCTCCATAAACAATTTAAAATCTTTCGGAGAAATCAAACCTCTTTTCATTAAATCTGCCTGTATTTGTAGATTTTTTTTTGACATATCACTAGCATTAATAATCATAGTGCCAGCATCTTGGCTTTCTACATCAGGAACTTGACTAAGATTTTCAATAGCCTCATTAGTCAATTTATCTAACTCAGCCTTTCTTGCGGTTCTTTCTGCTGCAATTGTAGTAATTCCTTTAGTGACATCTTGTGCTACTTTACCCCAGTCAACATATTGTTTTTCAGCATCTCTTTGTGTGTATAGAGAATATTTATTTGGATTTACTGCCATAGCTTATAATTATTGTACTCCTAATATTTCTTTTATTTTTGCTAATTGTGCTGGAGTTAAGTCTTTAAAATCATTTCTTTTTAACTTTCTATATGATTTATTATCATCAAATATACTATCAAAATTATCTCTTATTCTGGTTTGTATTTCATTTTGTGTTAAATCTCTATACTGATATGGATCCATATATCCTTCCTCACCAGGTTTTAATTTTAAATTATAATCATCTGGTAAATCTGTTCTGTATAAAGGCTTTCCTGCTGCATCTGTTTGTACAGTTTTCCCTTGCATACCAGCAACAACACCACTTTCTGCCAGTGTTCCTGCTTTTCTATCTGCACCCGATTGCATATAATCTGGTAAAGAACTAGCTAAGGCTGAAACCCCTGCTATACCTGATTGTACTGCACTTAAGCTAGATGCTGCAGATGCTTGATTTAAATCACCAGCTTTTGTTGTCATATCTCTAGCTTGTCCTACATCCATCCCAACAAGCTCATCTTGTATTCTATTTCTATTTTCTGCTTTTTTTAGTTCTAATGCATACAAATCTTTAGCCATTTCCAACCTTGCTTCTTCAGTTGCAGCTACTCCAAGTGCACCAACTTTCCCTACACCAGCGGCTAAAGTTCTTGCATCAGCTCCTTGTAAAGAATCTAATGCTTGTCTTTGTTGAGCTACATTAGATCTAAATGCTTTATCATATGATTCGGTTGGAAGTTGAATGTTTTCGAACTCATCTTTCATCATTCTATTTCTTGCTTCTTGCATAAGCCTCTTTGAATCAGCTTCTGCTTGAGATGCTGCTCTACGTTGTTTAGCAGATTGACCTAAACCGATACCCATACCTGCTAAACCTGTGGCTGCTGCTATACTTCCTACTATTATTGCTGCTGCTCCTGCCATGTTATTTTGTTTTTAATATATTAATAATTTCCTTATAATCCATTGTATATACATCCGCCTCTGCTTCTTCAAAAGTTTGTGCATCAGTTTTATACACACAACACCATTCAGAATCTTCATGCATATATAATACACGTTGAGTTCCTATTTGTGTAAATATCTTATGTGGTGCCTCTATTGTAACCACTTCACCTTCATCTGTAAGATAAGATAATTTACCTTTCAATAAAAAAGAAGGATGTTGTTGTTTATGTATCATACTTACTACTATACTACCTTTCGGCATAAATATTTCTCTGGTATATAAACCACCTTCTAAATGTTGTTTTAGAGGAGCTATTTCTTGAAACTCTGTTGATTGTGGGCTACCACATTCATGTTTAATTCCACCTGCCTCTATAATTTTATCATGAAATGCAGAAATCTTTTGCCATAAATTTCCTCGTTCTAACGAAATAGAACCTAATACGTTATTAGCAACTGCAAACTCATTTGTATACATTACTCACAAAGATAACAAATTCTAAGGATAACTTTTCATAACACTACTACCCACAGAAAAAAGCTCTACAGCTTCGGTATCATCATTTGTCAAAGTAAATTCCATATAATATCCTCTAGCCCCTTCTGACTCGGCTATGCTATTTTTATAATATAGTATAAAGAACCCTGTTTGTGGAACTGTGGCTCCTACAGCTGAAGCATCTATAGTGATTGTTTTGCTTGTTGTTGATAGTATAGGTCCAGCTATAACAGGATTGGTTTGACCACTCCCTATATCTAAACTATATATGGTATCACCTATACTTACGATATTGCCTATTGGTTTGTTGAAAGTAATAACAGTTGCATTTGCTGGTCCAGTAACTCCTGTACATGTAGCTATACCATTAGCAGATCTTAACTTCCAATCTACTGTACCCGCATTACTTCTTATATAAGAATACCATTCGCCCTCCTTTTGTTCAAAGTAAGTTTCTAGCATAGAACCTGTGTTTAAATCTGTGTTGAGAGCTGTAACTGCCCATCTATGTGAGCTTTCATAAGACATTGTTTTAAATAACTTAATACTTAGGGTAGGCTCTGGATTAAACACACTAGTCATTGTAGATATTCCTTGCACACCATAATAGTTATTTCTCAGAGAATTGGTATTATGTCTCCATAAATTACCGCCTTGAAATGTATATAAATACCCATTCATACCTTGAATGTACTCAGGATAATATGTATAAAAAGATGGCCACCCTGGGCTTCTTTTGTCATCACTATATGTTAATGTTTCTGCTGCCATACTATTGAGGTATACAATTTGTGTCGCTTGTTACAACTCCACTTGAGTTTACAATTATATAATAATTTGTTAGTCCTACACTGTAAAGATAATAATATCCTGCACCTAATGTTGTAGTACATCCGATAGCACTATACACTGTATCACCTGTTACTGGGTAACTGCCACTACCATTGTGATAGTAATTTTGATTAGCCACAGGAGAAGCACCTGGACCACATATCTGATTAAAGTTTGAAACTTGACTACTTACATACATTGTACATGTTTGACAATTACCAACTGACAATACTACTCCACTACCACCTGTAATTCGCATATATTGTCCTCCACCAGCAGTATCTATTAATCTATATCCATCACCTACCGTAGTAGACTTACATGCATCTGTGTATACTGTATCACTAGCTACAGGTAATGTTCCTGATCCGTCATGATATAAAGTTACTGTTAGTGATAAAGCACATACAGCCGCAGGATCTGCTGTACTAGTACTTGCGCTAAATGATGTGCCTAAACTAAAGTTTGATGGTCCTGACACTTCTCCAGTCGTAGAATCTATCACTTCTATATATTGTGTATTGCTTGTTTTATAAAAACCAGCACCTAATGGATTATTTCCTGCAGAGTCTGAATAAGCATTCTCACCTGTAACTGGTACAATTCCATTGCCACTATGGAAATAAACTTGATCGATGCTATCATTACATGCTAATAAAGCGGTTGTATTAGTATCAGAACTATTAAATGCATTATATGTAGGACAAGTGGTTACAGCAGTTACTACACCGCTTACTACTTGAGCTACAGTTGTGGATGATAATTTATAAAAACCATCTGTTAATGCAGTTGCCCCTGTGCTATTTGAAAAAACAAAATTACCTACTTGAGGCACAGTATTACTATCAACAACAAGTGTATTACTACCTGTAGTAGATGAGTTTTGTGCAAAATAATATGTCTGATTTTGTGCAGCTCCACAAGCTAATGCATCTGTGGTTTGAACTGTATTAGTAGTAAATGATGGTAATGCAGTAGGACAAAATGCTTTAAACTTAAATGCTGTACTTGTACAAACTCCAACTAATTGTAATCTTAAGGTAGCTGGAGTTGCATTTGGTTTTGGAATTACCATAGTGTAATAAATATTACCAGTAGCATTTAAATTAACTGTACCTGAAGCTGGAATATTTATAGTAGTCGTTGTTCCTTGGTCTACAAAAGCACCACCATTATATACAAAATTATTTACTGTAAATGAATTTCCTTGTAAATCACTTGCCGCACACCCAGTTTGTGGTGTACCTACAAAATTTAATTCACCTGCAGTGGCTTGTTCTAAACCATGAGTGTTTGTTGTTAAAGTATTATAAGTAGATGAATCATATGTTGCTAATATACCATCTGGTATATTATAAGGTTGAAAATACACCACTATAGCTCCTACATCACTAGATGTATTACCCATATCTACATCAACTATATAACTACCTACATTACCACTACCTTCAATATTATTACCACATGCTACTGGACATTCACAATTTGCAGCAGTACCTAGCACACCACCTGTTTGTTGTCTATATGTGTTAGCATCTTCTGCTGAGGCTTGATACCATCCATCGGGAGCTTTTGTAGTCAATTGACTATCACTCCATACCGCAGTTGCTGTTGCAAATGTTGAAGTATCAATAAAGTATGTAGTGTTAGTGTTTATAGCCATTGTTTAGCAAGTTAATAAATTTTCTACTCTACCTGAGCTGTTAACATATATTACTGATGTAGCACTTAAAGATATATATCCTGCACCAGCTAAAGTATCAGGTCCTGTCATTGTATAAATAAAATCTCCTACCACTGGTAAAGTACCTGATCCATTATGGTAATAATTATTTTCTGTAGGATTAGCTGCACATGCTTCTGATCTTGTCGAATATAAATTAGAACCATTAAAGTTTTCATAACCGCATCCTGTACAACATACGTTAGTTGCACTTGTTGTGCTATAACATAAAGGTATAGCTGTACCACATGGTGCACAAGTTGTGCTTGGTAATAAAGCTCCTGCCGATTGCTCTCTTACAACCCCACCTGTTTGATAAAATTGATTAGGGGCTTTAGTATGCAAACTACTATCCGTCCATACCGCTGTAGCTGTAGCAAAATCATTTGTATCAATAAAATAAGAATTTGTACTCCCTGAACAACATGCTATAACATCCGTTGAGCCATCTCTCAAATTCATATTTGTTACATTTCTATAATCCCATACCATATATAAATACTTATCAGTAGTTGGATTATTATTAGTGTAAGTAAATGATGCTTGATATAATCCAGTAGATGGATTAGTTATTGGTGTCACATTAGTTGCTGCAGCATCTATAGTAGACCATGAACCTGCATCATACTCAGTTGAACTTATTAAATATTTGAATTTATCTACAGTAGCATCAAAGACAAAATCATCAAAATCTTTTTTGTTTGATTGCATGGTTATAGTAGCTCCACTTACAGGCATTATACCGATTGATGTTTGACCAGTGGTAGAAATAAAACTTTCTACAGGATCAGCCGATGTAAATTGCACTAATTCACTTGAAACTGGACTAGTTTGAGTTCCTTTATTCCAAAAATATTGATTGTGTATAAATTTACCATCATCTACAGGTGAACCTAAAGTCATTTGTACCACTATAATTTCATTAGTCACTGGGCATTCTGGTGTTATATCAAATGATGCAGTGCCACTAGGAGTTATAGTTACTGTGGCATTAGATGGACTTGCTTTCGTTTTGTCAAAAGTTACAGAACCACTACCTGTAATAGATTGATTTATAACTGTAGCACTATCCCATACAACATTTAGTGTAACTGTTCCAGTTATATTATAATCAAAACTAACTGTACCTTGTGATACTCCAAAGTCTATTGTATAAGATGAAGCATTAGTTACACTTTGTCTTGATATTAAAGTTCCACATGATAAAGGCACTACAGCACTAGGTATATCAGTTACACTAGATGATAATACATACTCATTCATATAAGGATCAAAACCACCTAGTTTTTGTTTATTAAAGTTTTGAGTAAACAAATCTCTAAAATAAGACCTCATACCTTGTTCTGATATGACTATTAAAGCCTGTTGTCTACCTTGTCCTTTTAATTGTATTACTGCATTTCTTTTCGCATCGGTAAAATACATTGAGTCACCATGTGCAGCAAAACTTTCAGGGTTTTTACTTATGCCATATTCTTCTATTCTTGCTATTTGTTGACCTAAAACTAATGGTGTTGAGGTAATAGCACCACCACCCGCTGGTGTAGATAATAAATCTTTACCTGCTAATACATAAGATATTTTGTCTTCTTGCAAACACATAATATCTGTTTCTCTACCATG
>Ga0209645_1000108_pt1 | contig 40949 bp, 39 predicted proteins | sample ETNvirenome_6_30_FD_184070 | JGI IMG/M metagenome (GOLD analysis project Ga0209645, IMG submission 184070) | Marine viral communities from the Pacific Ocean - ETNP_6_30 (SPAdes) (version 2) | ecosystem: Environmental > Aquatic > Marine > Oceanic | place: Pacific Ocean | collected 2013-06-19
GTTACTTCAGAAATACAAAGGTCTAATCAATATCTAGCTCAATTAGTACAATTAACAGCACAAATGGTTACAGGGCAAGGTAGTAATGCAACTCCTGTTCCTGTAATGAATTCAGCCCCATCAACTGATATGCCAGGTTCTATGGAAGGACCTGTATATAGAGACAGTAGAAGTAATTTTTATAATTCACCATATAGTATGCACACACCTGGAGTCCTCGAATAAATATTATCATGGCAAGAAAAGATCCATATGCAGATATAATGAATGGTCCGGAAACCCCGGGCTCTTTTGATATCATAAAAGAATATGATTGGACTTCTGTACCAAGAAATGCGCCTCTACGCGCTGAAGCTCCTTCTGCGTATGTAACCGCTTATGGAATGCAGCATTCTCAACTTAGGCAGTTTATAGACGGTTATATGAATATCTTTTCTCCTAACAATAGTTCGACCTCATACGGGCAAAGTCAAAATCCTGGGTTAGATTTTTATAAGGGTTTGTATAGTGTTAATAAGACTCCTATAGCTCGTTTCAACTTTCCTTTCTTTAATGATAATATGAGGTCTTTTAGTTCTGAATTTGCAGATACTTTTTCACCTATAAGTCAAAGAGGAGCTCAAATGCTTTTTGGAAATGAGATACAAGGTGCAGGGCAGATGATGGAAAGTCTTGGAGGTGGTGCAGTAGCTACGGGAAGAGCTCTAGGTAGCTTAAATTTTGGAGGCACATCAGTAGCAGATAAAGTAGGTAAACTCTCTGAAAAAGCTGCTCCTTTTGCTAAACAATTTGGCATTACTTTAAATGGTGGTATGCAAACTATAGGTGCTCCAGGTACCTTTATAGAAACACCTAAGTTTTATCAGTACAGTAATACCGATAACGGGGTGCAAGTAGGTTTTACTTTGTCTAATACACTCGAGGATGATGGGTTTGATAAAAATTATGACTTTATAACTAAATTTATTAGATTGAATAGACCGTTTAGAACAGGTCCTATTGGAATGACCTTTCCTGCTATTTACAATATAGTAATACCTGGTGTGAGATATATACAGTGGGCTTCATTAGAAGATTTTAATATTAATTTATTAGGAAATAGGAGAAAAATATATAAAGAAGGATCAGGTGAAATAATAGTACCTGAAGCGTATACTTGCGAGTTTACTTTTAAGTCACTTACCCTGGAGCCTTCAAACTTCGTTGATCCTATTTCTAAGTTTTCAGATGGATTTGAAGGGTATAGCGCTGACAGGAGACTTAACGAAAATTTCGCTGCTCAGATAAAGGAAGACATTAAGAAGGAGCAAGAGGCTAAACAGCGAGAAAATTATCAACAACGCCAGACGAGACAGACACATAAAGAAAATGTAGAAAAGTATGAAGCAGGGAGGCCGGATCGTTTTGATTTTATACAAATAACGCCCGAACAAAGACAGGCTGGGTTAGATGCAGCAGAAAATGAACTTGAAAACTTACCAACCCTAAAATAATGAGCTTAACAGGAAAGACAGGAAAATATCAAGATGAAGTACCTGGGTTACCCGGGTTACCGGTGAATCGTTATGAGCGTATATTTAAAGTATATACAGAAAAAAATAATGGTAAAGAGTTTTATTTTTACAATATACTTAACAAGATCGAAATGCCTTCTAACATAGATAGCTCTTTACTAGAAACATATACAGTCAAAGGTAATGAAGCTTTAACTACTACATCTTACAATATTTACGGTGATATTCATAGTTGGTGGATTATATATTTGTTAAACAAAGAAACGATAGGCAATAGTTTTTTTGCTAAGGGAGGACAAGAACTTAGTTATATTTTACCAGAAATGAGAGGTGTCCTTTACCAGCAAATGACAGACGCTACTGTCTTTAGCAACAAGCACTTCTAATGGCATCAATGGTTAAAAAACGTGACGAAGAATCCTTTAAGTTTAAAATTAATGGAGCTGAGTTTTGGTGTAACTTTTTAATTAGTAGAAATGAAAATGCTGAAAACGCCTACTCTAATGAAGACGGGCTCATGCTTACTCAAAGTTCAATAGTAAGCTTAGATATACACGAATCATTATTTGAACCCTTTGTAAGTGGTAGTATAACAATTAATAACCCCTACGACTATTTTGATGAAAAACATGATGTTTCTGGAGCTGGTGAGGATTATCTACATATAAGATTCTATGATTACACTGATCAGGAAAATCCTAATCTAGATTTAATTAAACTTGAATATAGTTTTGTAATAACTGCAGAAAGTAATAGTGTATCGAAAACTGATAGATCGAATAACTTTAAATCATTTTCTTTAATAGATAAAAATTACTTTAAGTTAAATAAATTAGTACCTTATAACACATCTTTTCCTAGACAAGATAGAGTTAATAGTAAAGGAGAAAAGATATACGCTAAAAAGTCAATAGGTGATATCATAAAAGATGATATACTTATTCCTGTTTTAGGTGAAGATATAATAGATGATGATAATTGGGATTCAGGGTTACATATAATAGATAAGGCCGTGGGTACAGATCTTTCATCCTACTTAGAGCGAATACACCCCGGGGTTCATTGGAGATATTCTGATCTTTTAAAATATCTGTTAAGATTTAATTATGCTCAAACTCAAAATGGGTTACCTGTACAAACTTTTTTACAGTTTGATAGATCTAAAAATAAATATACTCTTAAACCTTTAAATGAGTACTTTAAAAATAATGATAGATATGTGCAAGAAGCATTTGCTATAGGTGATTTAACTCCCGTGCCATCTGAATACGAAAGATCACAAACTAATACATATTCAAGTAATAAAAATAATCCTTACTCTAACGAGGATATACCTTTCAATTTGTATCAAGGTACTATAAAGAATGCTGATTTAAGCACTCCGTATACCTTTTATACAAATGAATTTTTTGTTAATTATGTAGTATCTGATTATAATCCTTTTATAGGTAGCAACTTAATTACTAAGATAACAGTAGAAGATACAAAAAGATTATGGGAAGAAGATTTCATTAAATCGTTTAAACTTCTAGGAGGTACTCCTAATGCATTTTTAAATTTTACATCTGTTGAAAATAGACCTATAAAACCTTTTTCGCTACCTAAATTTGAGCATCAAGATTGTGTTAATATAACTAAAGCTCAAATGGTTTCAAATTTAACCTTTTTTAATTTACAATTAACTTTAGATAATTTAGGCGATACAGGTAGAAAGCCTGGTAGGTTTGTCGATGTAGTAAAATTTATAGAAGAAGAAGATTTGGTAGACAAAAAGCTTTTAGGTAGATGGTTTGTAACTAATGTTCATCATAGATTTTTTAAGACTAGTTACCAGACATTAATACAATGTATAAAGCCATACGTAGGCCCAGCTAAAGATGTAAGAGTTGATGATGCAGGATTAGCACCTAGTATTAATAATCTTTTAACAACTAACCAACAATACGCGTAATGTCAGCTTGTGTAGATAAATTAGTAAACGAATTAGTAGATGATGTAAATGGCTTTTTTAATATAAAAGCTCAAATATTAAGATCTCTTTTTATTAATAAGAAGCAATTTGAAAACTTAATAGTAAGAGACTGTAATGGTAATTTGCAAGGTGATTTCATGCATAACTTTTCTGAATCAGAACTTGACTTTATGGAAAACTTTTTACAAGTTTTTGAATTGGGTTTAGATCAACTAGAAAAATTTATGGGTATGTTAGCTTCAGCAGAAGGTCTACTTAAATTAGATGAATGTACTATTTTATACTATTTGAGACAAATTTTAAATGGGCCTTTTTCTTGTGCAGCTTATGACCTATCTAGAATAATATCAGGTCAAGATTTAAATCTTTTAGCATCTGTTAACGATGGTATAGGTACTCTAGGTAACACTGTTCGCTCTAATGCAGCAACTACAGTTTATGGTTTAGAACCTTTTAACGCAGCATTAGATCTTTATAACAAGCTTCCTCCTTTTATGCAAAAAAATATTAGTGATGGAACTAGAACATCAACTAATGTATTTAATTACAATTTTGAACAACAAATCTACAATGATAATACTTTACCATATATAGATAAGTTTCCTCAGCTTAGAGTTAATAATGAGTACTCACAAGGGTTTACTAATTTTGCTACGGGTAGCTTAATGACAAAAGATATACCTTTCTTTAACAAGCTTAAAAGTATCTCTAATGATATATTTGGTTCAATAAAAGAGATTTTAGGCCCAGCTGCTAATAAACTTTTTGAATATAGAAAATTTGTTAATGTCTTTTATGTTAAAGGGAGCCAAGCTTTTGGTGTATTAAATGGAGTTAACAGACTTCTTATATCTTTAGATAGAACAGAGTACGCAGTTAATAATAAAATAATTAAGGAAAAATGTGAAAATGCGCTTACTAATATTTTAGGATTCCCTATAGAAAATGATAAGACTTACGAACTTCAAATGCAAGTAGGTGATGGTGTATATGATATATACACTTTGAATGGGTTATTTGGAGGCCCTGCCGGTAGAACAGATAAGAGACCTGAAATTGTAGATCAAGTTACTGAACAACAACTTGAACAATTAGATGTTTCTGTAGTAAAGAAAGAGTTATGTGAAAGTGAAGACGATTGTAAAGAATTTAATTTTTAAACATCTCCATTTTCTTCAATTTTTATATCTTCATAAGGACCAACTACTGCTCTATAATATTCTTGCTTACAGCATTCCAATGCTCCTATCATTTCATTTAGGTTAGCATAATTCTTACCATAAGCTCTAATAAAGTTATCAATAAAAACAGTTATAACATAATTAAGTTCACCAGCATTTTTAGGAACATAATTAAGACCCGCTACATTAAGTTTATCTTCTACTTCTTCTCTTTGGTTTGGTTGTATGTAAGGCATTTTATTTTAACATTTTTGTTGAGAATTAAATTAACTAAAGCTAATATAAATAATCCAAATAAATATTTTTCTGTTATAATTATATAGAGAGAAAATAATATTAAAAAAATTAAAATCATAGAGTTTTCTCTAAATTAACTAAGCACGCAAAAGCGTTTATTTCTTTATCTACTACAAAGGCACTCTTATATAAATGATCAGCAATAGTAGCTATAAACGTTTTTTTCTTAGTATCATCTAAGTTACTATTATATATAAAATTTAAAAAGTTAGTTAGTAAAGTATCATAGTCACCTTGAAATCTATCTTCATTTTCAATTAGATATTTTCTAGCTTCTAGAACTTTTAACCCTGTTACTTTTTTATAAACCGTTTCGAGAAGCTCGTTATCGCTATTAATGTTAGCAATGCACAACTCTGAATCAATAACGTTCTTTTGTAGTTCATTGATCGCTTTCCGTAGATCGGGGAAGTGACGCTTGACGAGTTGTATAAATTTAATCTTTTGTTCATCTGATACTTTAACATTTTCTTTCTTTAGTATATGATAGCAGCGCTTTACTCCAAGCTCTACTACCGGTTTAATATCTAAAGCTTGACAGCGCGATTGCAAGGCAGGAATAATCTTATGCTTGTAATTAGCGGTAAGAATAAATCTGCAATATTTAGCAAAAGTCTCCATAGTATTACGAAGAGCTGCTTGCGCTTGAGGTGTAAGACCATCAGCCTCATCCAAGATAACTACTTTAACTCCACCATCAAATGACTTAGTTTGAGCAAAATTTGTAATATTATGTCGAATAGTATCAATACCTGATTCATCAGAAGCGTTAATATAGAGATAATTACAACCTAAGATATCATTTACTATAACTCTTGCTAAGGTAGTTTTACCCGTACCCGGGCTACCCACAAAGAGTAAGTTAGGTATCTCATCTTTAAACTCTCTTACTACCTTAAGAGTTCTTTCATCTAAAATAATATCATCAAGCTTAGCAGGACGATATTTTTCAACCCAAATTTTATCAAAATCAATCATAATTATTTACCAGAAGAACCAAAGCCTTTGCCGCCTCGTTCTGTTTCCATTATTTCTCCTTCACTAACATCAATGCTAAAGTTTCTATAAACTACAAATTGAGCTATTCTATCTCCAGCTTTAACTTCATAATCAACGTCAGTATTATTATACAATTTAATCCCAGCATCTCCACGGTAACCTTGATCAATAATACCAGGGTGAGGACAAATACCATGCTTAAATCCTAAGCCTGATCGACCTTCGACCTTAACCCAGAACCCATGATCAATATAAGCGAACATTAATCCTACATCTACAACAGCAGAACCTCTAGCAGGAATAACTTTATCTTCAACGGAAGTCACATCTAAACCTGTATCATCAGCATGATTTTTAGATGGAATAACAGCATTTTCATTAGTTTTTTTAAATTTTATTGCGACAGTAGCCATACCATATAATAAGATACTTTGCAAAATATTCAAGAGTAGATTAAATATATGTAAATGGCCGAAGAATTAGATGAAGCTGTAAACGATATTATAAGCCAACTAAAGCAAAATAATAAAGTTGCAAGAACTCCAATAGAAGAAAGTGTTCTAGATAAAGAAGACTTAGAAGATTTTCTTATCCAAAATTCAGGTAAGCTTATAAAAAAATCTCTTAGTATAGTAGATAACGTTAACGATTATATTTCTTCTGCTCCGGAAAATAGAGATGTAGCAGCATTAGCTGAACTTATTAAAGCTTCCTCATCAGCTATAGAGACTCTAAACAAACTTCATGTAGCTAAAGAAAGAAATGAGACACAGCTTGAAGTTAAGAAGATAGACGTACAAAGTAAGGAGCGTATCAATATTGCAGACAATCAAGCTAAGATTCTTCTTTCAAGAGAAGATATAATGAACGCTCTTTTAGATGACGATAAGGACGTTATTGACGTTTAAAAATTTATTCTAGGTAACTGCAGCACCTAATCCTTTATTATCTTTATAACGAGTTTCATACTGAGCAAGTGGACCATCTCTAGTGCCTTTAACTTCTACGTCTTCTACATTCTTAAGATTGTCAGTTATGGTATCTATTAACTCTTGTATAAATTCATCTTCGGTAATCTCTAAATCCATTCCAAGCTTTTTAAGATCGTTAGCAATAGTTTTAGCTGAATTATTAATGTACGATCTATATTTAGCTTCCTGACTTGATCTAATACCTGCTGCAGTATCTTCTTTTCCGCTTTTAGTCAGCTCTGCTCCTTTTTTAGCTAGACCTCCTTTTGAAGCATCTACACCTAAGGCTTTTCCTCCAAGCTCAGCAGTTTTACTTAAAACATCACCTGCTACGCCTTTTGCTGCACCTGTTACTCTATCTTTTACTCCTTTTACAGCACCAGCAGCTTGGCTCGCTCTAGCTTTAATTCTATCAACAAGTCCTTCATTAACTTTAGTATAAGCTTCTGCAATTAAAATTTGATCGTTTTTAGTCATTTTATTATTAAACTGAACTTGGACCAGGAGTTAGATCACTTAAGTATTGCTGTGTATATGAAGTAGCAGCAGGTGACGGAGTAACAGCGTCAGACGGAATATCTGTATTACTATCTGGAAGTGTTCTTTCTGTATCTTCTAAACTGTCATTACCTCTATCAGTCTTATTAGCAATGTTATCATACTTTTCTACCTCTTCAGGTTTAATATTGACATCGCTTTTTCTTCTTTGAGCATCCGGAATAGGAGGTAGGTTAGGATAAAACTCAACTGACTGACCTAGAGTACTAGGAATTGAAACGTGATGTGTATATCTTCCGCCGCCAGAATCTAATGCTAAGTCTAGCACTACATCTAAAGTAGTAGTATCAGAATTCGCAGGATATCGAGCAGATGTAGTATCTTTAATTCCTACTACTCTTACATTAAGACCAGAGTCAATCATCTGCTGAAGTAACTCTTGCGTATTCGATCCAAGAGCTTTAAATTCGTCTGTGCTCTTAAAATTATCGTTAAATTTAAAACAATCCCCTACTAGGAATCCTCCACGCTCGTATCTTCTCATATAGGATTCGTGTAGATTAATAAACTTTTTATCAGCCATATTATTATTTATGCAACCCTGCAAAGAATCATACAGTTCGAGTTATTAATCTTTAAGAAACTCTGCTAAAGTATGATATGCTGTAAATACTTCAATTTGATCTTGAGTAGCCTCTCCTAAATCCTCGTCTATTTCAAAAGAATGCGAAGTGGCTACAACCTTCTTTATTACCCATCTATTATTTTTTAAGTACACATCTCCAAATAACATTGAAGGCAGTTCTAATTTTTCATAAACTGCGTTCTTTACTGCATCTGCTAATTCTGAATTAGAGATATCTACACTTATACTAGCTTTACCATTAACGACCATAATCTAATTATATTATAGTTCCTTTATCCTGATATGCTACATTAAATATAATAAATGGCTCTCATTAAACTAACAGATATTGCAGCTAGTGATTTAGATAATTCTTCATTAGAGAGAGGTTATTTGTATAAAGATTTATTTTTAGATTTAAAGACTACAGTCTACTACAATAAACAACTTAATAAAAACTCAGTACTTAAGGATGTTCAAGCGTCTTTTGATGAAAATGCTATTCGTAATAGTATAACTAACATCTTTTTAACTGCTCCAGGAGAAAAAATACTAAGTCCTGAATTTGGTTTAGATCTTAGAAGATATCTATTTGAGCCTATTTCAGACTTTAATGCATTTGCTATTAAAGACGATATTGATAATAGATTACCATTAATGGAGCCGCGAGTTGAGGTAGAAAATGTAGAAGTTGTTCCCTTACCGGATGATAATGAATATATTATCTCTCTACAAATAAACATACCTTCCTTAAATGTGTATGGTTTATCACTAAGATCAACATTAAATAACAATGGGTATTTTATATTTTAATTATTATGGCAACTTCATCAGATAAAGATAACGAATTTTTAGACTTTAGCTTACCGCAAAATGCATATGCAGCTTTTGATGCAGTAAGCTTAAAAGATTATATAGTCAATAGACTGAATACAAATGAAAAGTTTACAGATCAAAACTATGATGGCAGTAACTTGGCAGCAGTAATTGATATTATAGCTTATTCTTACCATGTATTGTTATTTTATTTAAATAATACAGCATCTGAGGTTAATTTTGATCAAGCTTCAATCTATGAAAACATGAATAAGATTGTAAAGCTTATAGGGTATAAACCTGCTGGAAAGCAAACTTCAATAGTTCCTATAAATGCAGTAGGCTCTTCTTCTATGGCTATAGGTAATTATACTATTAGAAAAAATTCTTATTTTCTAGCTGATGGCATACAATATAATTTTATCAAAGACTATTCATTTAATAAAACTACTAGTAGTTCTGAGACTATTAAGACTTTAAATGATACAGTTGTTCTTTACCAAGGATCAATAAAAGAATATCCTGATTATAATGCGCAAGGTGAAGAGTTTGAAACTTTACCGATAGTTGTAAAAAATATTGTTGATAATAATACTCAAAAATTTATAGCAGATAATACTATAGATGTATATGTAAAAGAAGTATCAAATAATACATACTACCTTTACAAAGAAGTTGAAAGCTTATACTTATCAAGTTCTAATGATAGAGTATATGAAAGAAGATTAAATGAAAATGGATTTTACGAAATAAAATTTGGTAGTGGAGTTTTTGGAAAAAAATTAGCTGAGGGTGATATTGTTTCAGTAAATTATATTCAATCAGATAATACGGAAGGTATTATAAGCAAGAATGTTATTAATGGTAATAAGCTATTTGTTTATGATTCTTTAAGACAAAGACAAATCTTTAATGATACCTTTGCTAATAAGGACGAAACTACCTTTATAGATATAACAAACAGTTCTTTATTAACGGTTAATAATCCTCAAAATTCAACTTCACTATCAGATGAAGAAACGGTTGATCAAATTAGAAAAAATGCTCCAAAAGCTTTTGCTTCGCAACTTAGATTAGTTACTGAATCAGACTATGAAGCATTTATAGCAAAAAATTTAGCAAATGTAGTTAACAGTGTAAAAGTAGCTAATAATGATTCATACATAAATGAATATATTCAATATTTTTATAATATTTGTATTGATCCTAATAAAGTAAACAGAGTCTTAATTAACCAAATTAATTTTGCTGATGCGTGTGATTTTAACAATATAAATGTTTTCTGTGCTCCTACTTTTACTATTTCGCAAGATAAATCTTTTCCACCTTATCTATCTGAATCTTTTAAAAATTTGCTTGTAGAGACATGTAACGAACGTAAGATGGTTTCAAATACAGTTGTTCCACGCGATCCAGTTTATATGGCTTTCGGATTAGGTTTTACTAATTCAGCAGATTTAACTTTAGATCTATTAGATGAAACATCACTGTACATAGTGAGAGAGGTTAATAATAAAATAAACAAAGATACATTAAAATCAAGAGTTGGAAATCTTATTAAAGCGTTCTTTGATCCAAGTAGTAATGATCTTGGACAAAAATTAAGCTTTAGTGAGCTAACTAATGATATATTATCAATTGAAGGAGTAAAAAGAATATTTACAAAGAACGATTCAAACGATAGTAGCATTGATACGGTTTCATTTTTATCGTTTAATCCAGTTTACGAAACTAGTGATATTAGTATAGTTAATCAAGACATTACTTTACCTTACTTTAAGTTTCCATATATGTATTCACCACTTTCTATATCTAATCGTATTAAAGTAATAGATGAGTAATATTAAAACAGATTATGCTCTTTTTGATGTAGTTGATTATAAAGGGGAGAATAAACTCTCTTCTTATAATCTTGATATTACACCACTTACTTTTAAAGCGAGGATACCTGAAGATGATGGTACTGATATACCTTTAAACGATAAGCGTGTTACTTTTGATTTTGGTGATGGTAGTTTTGGTAACAGTGTTTCAAGCGTACATGCATATGAATATCCAGGTGAGTATACTGTACGAATGATTATAAGAGATTGTAAAAATAATTCAGTTTTAGCTTCTTATAGTACACCGGTACAGATTCATGATTATATTATAAACACTTTTGATATAGATATACCTAACAATGCAGATTTTTTAACCCTTTCAGCAGGTCAGTTTTCCGGGCCATTAACTGTTACAGCTCAAACACCTTTTTATCAAGATTTCCAAGATATATATTATAGTACATCCGGATGTGATTTTGATAATTATTTCAACTTAGCTAAAAATAAATTTAACAGTTTAAAAAAATACTTTTCAATTTACGAAAAAGTATATTTACCTACACTTTCGAGTTATGAGTATATTGAATTAAAAAAATTAAGCTTGTCTTCTACAGATATATATGCAAGAATAGATTCTAATAATATTGTTTATGGACTAAGCTCTAGTTTGTCTAGCGTATACGCTGGTAGCTCGGGTACTAAGGATATATATCTTAAAACTGAAGATCAATCTGATACCTTTAATGTATCATTCTTTAAGGATAGAGAAAATATTTTTGCAAATAGTTTAAAGGGTTATAAGAATAACAACTATACTAATAACTTTAATATTTCGATATCAGCATTCGTAGGTGCTACTTCAGGACAAACTTTAAGCTCTATAAAATTTTCTTCAAATGGTATATTGGGTGAAGATATAGAAAAAGATCCATTTCCAGTTAGTAAGACTCAATATAAAGGTTTAGAGATACCCTTCATAATTACTCCTGTTAATAATAATAATTATACTATGAAGAGCTTAACTGCAGGTACCCCTACTTTTGTAGTGTTATCTGGAGCATCGAGTAATGTTTACAAACTATCTAACATTGTACCATCTTCTTATTATACAATATCTGATTTAGCTAACTCGCTCTCATCAGTAGATACTAATTTTTGGTATAGAGGCGTTTTAACTTTTAATGACAATCTTTCTGCAACTGCTACAAGAATTACTCTTAGCGCAAGAAATACTTATACATATAATACTAACAGTTCTCTTCTATCAACTGTTAACGGTCAAGTAACTTTAACTGCTTACCCTAAAAATTATTATGATTTTTACAAACATAATGAAGATTTTGATTTCGAAAGAACAATAAAGGATTTACGTTTCCAGGAAATATTATTAGATAAAAATATATTCTTCGATGATTTCATAGGCACTATATTTGGTGATGTTAGCAGTAGACATGATATTCTAGGTAAAAAGTTATATGAGAAAGTATTTAACTTTGTTTCTAATAATTCAGATATAGATATATGCGATATTAATTCGCTTATTAGTATGGCGAGTATGACTGATGATTATGGTATAGTTTTTGATAGAGCTTTAGCTCAAGAACCTGCTGAAGTAAAGAGGTTTTTAGATATACTAAGTGTAAGTTATAATAAGTTTAGAGGAGGTAAAAATAAATTTGATGAAAACTTTGATCCTCAAGGAACTACTACAAAAGCTATCTATGGTAAAAATTTAGGTGAACAAATTGACTCACTAACGTATGAGGTTACTGCGGGAAGTGATTTAGTCGCTTATGAGAAATTTAGTGACACATATCATCGGTTAAATACATTTCAACCTATAAGTGCTTTAAGCGGTATAAACTCAGGTCCTCAATTTGGAGCAAAGAATACAAACACATACATGCTTAGTGATTACAGTAATCAATCTAATAACGCGTCGTTAAGTGGGGGTGATAACTGGGGTTGGAGTTTAATCTTACCATCATCTTACAATATTGAAACTGTCAATACATTTTACGAGTTTTATAGTCTATCTGCTGTTTATGATGATACAGTATTAAGCGGATTAGTCGATTACAGTAACGGCTTAACTACTGTTGATTTTACCTCACCTTTAAGTAGTTTAGAAGGAGAAGATAATATCTTTGATATTGTTATACGAAATTCATTATTTAGTAGTCTATCCCTGTTCTAAGGATAAATATGTTTAATGGATAACATTACTACAGGGTTTCCAAACGTAAATCAATCAATCACTAATCCTAATGTTAATAGTGATGAAGCTTTGGATAAATTTGCTCCTTATACTTTTCTGCAATTTATTGAAATAGTAAGCGAAAGTTATAAGCCTGAGACTTTAACCGCTTTTTACAATAATTATCTTAATAAATGGAATACAAGAAACACGGGGTTAGGTAGTGTAAAGACTACTAATATAATAGATAGATATAGAGATTTTTTAAAGGATATAACATTAAATTTTTCTTCTAATGCTGAAAAGAAATTTTTAACTCAATTAGATTTTACTGACAAATATGATTTGCAAATAGCAATGTCATTTTTTAGTAAAAAAATTAGAAATATAATTAGCTATTATAAAAAGAAAAGAAATACATTACATTACTCTTTAACTAAGAGCAAAGTAAAAGGTAGTAGTATAGGTGTTGAGCAAGCTTCAAAAGATCTTATTATTGATTTTCTTGAAAATAGAAGTACGGGTAATATTGATTATAATATTGATAACATAAAAAATAATTTATCTGTATCTATTACTGAATATTACGATAATTTTTCTCAATATTTTAATAGAGAGCCTGACGTTGAAGTATATGGTGCTAATTTTAAAGAGTATGAACCGGCAGGATTACCAGAAGAATATAATCTATTTTTATCCTTAGAAAGAGATATTATTGATACAATATTTGCTAACGTTAGTCAGGATATTAGAGAATTAAAAGAAGCTGATAGTATATTAGATTCTAAGAAAAGACAAACTGAAAAATTTATTGGAAGTGATTTTTACTACTTATCAACTGATAATAATGGAACACCTGAAGTTGGTATTTTATTTAAAGCTGATAAACCATATGCTAATTTTTTAAATCAGGACTATCCTTCTACTGCTTCAATTTTCTCTAATGAAGTAATAAGTGAAAGAGATTTAGGATTTTTTAGATCACATAATTCGGCTATAGTTACTATACAAGGAAAGAGAATAGATTTTTACGAGAAAAAATCTTACAAACCTAATCAACTTTATATATTTCCTGATCCTAACTTATATACTAATAATGATCAAATTTTAACTTTTATAGTTGATACATCTAGATCAATTAACAATAGAAGTAAAGGGGTAGCTATAAATCAACCTAATGCCGATAAAGAGAGTACTACGTTTATAGGATATGCATCAGAAATATCGAAAGAAAGAAATTTAAATACTGATCTATCCTACCTTTACGATCAAGGTTATATTGATGATAGTAAAAAGGATATATTTGGTAACATATTTGGATTAGTAAAAGATAATAATTATTATAGACAAAATTTAATATCGGAATCACCTAAAAATATTTTAAATTTAGTTCTTAATGGATATGTATTTTTTGATGATCTTTATGGTGAAGGATATAGTTTTGATTACGATACTTCAGATAGTTCAACCTTTACTGAGACAATTAGATCAGGAATTAGTTCTTTTACTAACGGATTAACAGCGGGGGGTGATTTGAAACCAAATATGCCTCTTTCAGCATATCATATATTTGGTAGATATTTTACTCCTTACCAAGAACTCAAGCAACCTTCTAATTATCTTGAAGTAGATTATACTAGGCCTGAGTCTATAACCTTTGATGCTGATGTAATAGAAGGCGCTTATTTTAGATTTTCTGACACTGAGGCATTAACTGACCCTGTTAGATCAGGATTAAGCGCATATTCTGATTCCGCTCTGCAATTTTATTTTTCGGATTTAGTTGAAGGGGGTGTAGGTTATTTTGACGGTGACGGTACTATAATAAGAGCATTAAGTGATGACACTGATTCTTGGACAGAGTCTATGTCAGGTAATTTTACCTACAACGTAAGATTATCGGGTGATAATGGAGTTAAAAACTATGATGCAAGTAGATTTACTGATAATATTATTTTTAACTACACTCAAGCTGAAGAAGGATTTATATATAAGGATAATGTATTTGAAACTACTTCTTTTTCTACTGTTCAAACTGCTAGTGAAGAATTATTTAACCGTAAAAATCATATAGGTAAAATTTATGTAAAAAATATTAATCAACACCCCGATAATCCTTCAGTCAAAGAACTTACTGAAACTTTAGATTATTTGAGTGGTAAATACAACACTACAGTTTGTCATGAACTATCTAATAAAGTAGTAGAATTTGATATATTGTATAATACTCTGTTTATCGAAACAAGTTCATTTTTGGTGACTGAAAAAACTGTATATGAAGATAACAAATTTGTTTCGCCAAATACATTTACAAATTCAATAGATATAAACACTAATTTCTTTGATAAAGTAAGTAACCGATTAAGAGTTGGGAGTGATGTATTTTTCTGTAAAATGGTAAGAGAACAGCTCACTTACAAAAATAACAGATTATATCCTATAATTTATAGATATAGCTATGCTAATGATAAGACTGATCAAATATATCCAACTACTGGTAACCCGGCTGTATCTTCCTCTTGTTATTTTGATTTATCTACTTTTGATTCAGTTTATATAGAAGCGGGTAAGCCTAATTTGACTTATAGTAGTGATAATGAACAATTTAATTTAGCCATAATAGTTAAAGATCAAAATAAAGCACCATTACTAGTAAACTACTTATTTGAATATAAAGATGATATTAGATTTTTAGATTCAACTTCATTTGATAGTAACAATGGTAGATTTACAGATATATTCTATAATTCTACAACTGATAGTTTAGATTTAACTAATGCAAACTTTATTTTGAAATCAAATAATCCCACAGTATCAGCTAACTTTACTAACTTATCTTCAACATCATTAATTTTATGAACACTTTTACTCTCTCCATATCTTCATCTAATACAGATATAAATAGACAGATAGTACAAAAAACTATCAACTTATTTGATTTGACGGAAATGACACTAGATATTTCTAACATATATACTGAAATATTTCCTAGTTATTTAAGTATTGATTGGGGAGATGGGAGTCCAACTATTCAACCAGATATAAAAATATATAGAGATTATAAAACTGAATCAATATTTCCTGAACTTCAAAAGGGTGTTACGCCAGTAACTTTTAGTACTAATTATAAGCATAGATATTTCCCTTCTTCATACGCTTTAAAGAAGTCGTTAATTTTTAAATTAAATGTTGGGTATATTACCGGTGAAACTATGCAATTGAGTGCACCAGTAGTAGTTCATTCACAAGGTTATTATGAAAATGTAGATGATATAGATATAATTGGTCTAGATCTAATTAACGATGCTAATAATTCTTCACGTATATCTTTTCTTACTAAAAAAAACAATTATATAGTACAGTTAGATAACAAATCTTATAAAGAGAATAAACAATAAATATATAAAATGGGGTGTTTAGTAAAGTCAAGTTTAAGTGCTTTAAGTTCAGTACAAGGTACTGTATGCCCTACCGACTTATCTTTAGATCAATATAAGCAAACTTTCAGCGGTGGGTTTAGTTTTAACTTTATATCAGCTCTATCAGGTATACAAGATTTTAAAAAATTAAATCATACCAATTTTTATTTAAGTAATGAATTTTTACTTGATAATGTAACTTCCTATAATGAAGTTAGTGTAAAGCCCGAATCTTTTTATACGACGCTTAATTTTACTACTTCAAGTGAAAATTATTTAAATTTTAGAGCTGCTTCATTAAGCTCATTTAAGAATAATGATAATATTTTCGATTCTGAATTTTATGGCAGTACTACATTTACTGAAGTTTTATCTAATGCTAATAACTTTGAAATAAAATTTATAGATGATTTTACGTGTAGCATAAGTACTATAAACAATAATATAAAATACTTTTTAGTAGTTAGTGATAATATAGAATATAGAACTAGTGCTAAACCGCTTTTAGGTGGAGGAACGATAACTTATTCTGACAGCGTAAATAATAAGCGTAAAGTATTATTTGTAGCTGAAAATAAACTTATTGATAAGAGCTCGTCTTATCTAGAGTATAGCTTAATAAAATATAAAACTGATAGTTTTATAAATTTATATTCTAGTAAAGAGGATGGTAAATATGCCATAATTGATGATGGGGGTATAGTATATGCGGAGTTATTATTAGAAGAAAGTGAGCTTAATCAATTTTATGTGTCTAGTAATTCTATAAAATTAAATCAAGAGGTTAACGTTTCCGTACCATCTCCATACAACACTTCATTTGTTACATATGATAATGAAGGAAAAATTGATAATAGTAAAAGCGATTTTCATCTACCTTCAAATTACTTATTTTATTCTTCTAGCAATAAAACCGAATTAGATTTTAATTTTTTCAATCTTAAAAATATAACTAATACTCAGGATCAATTTACCTCCTCTAATAATTTATTATCTACTTCTGAAACAACAATATATAGCCAAAATTTAAGAAAGTATACTTCAATATTTTCTGATATCGATAGCGAAAATAATGAAGTTTTAGCATTAAACTTTATATATCATAACTATGATTTAACTATAAAGCCTGGTACAACTTTTTTTAAAACACCTTCTTCGATGGAGCCTTTCGATAAACTCAATATTAATGATACTAAATTTACTAAATGCGGCGCCTTTGCATTTAAGAGACCTGATCTCTCCGATAGAGTTTATAAGTTAGATGATAATTCAATAAAAGATGAAAATGTTACTTATCTATGTACTTGGTTATCAGGCGGTATAGGAAAAGAAGGTATCTGGGTAGATAGATACTACTACCCAGATTTAGTTTCAAAAGAAGCAGCTTTAGCGGCTTCTCCTGTTTATAATGTAACTTATCAACAATCAGTTGAGGATTTAATAATGAATAATTCTACTACTAAAAGTTCAGTAGAGAAGAAATTGTATATAGATAAGAAAAGTGATTTAACTTTTGAGCCCAATAAACGATATAAGTATGTAAGAGTTTCAAAGAATGATTTTATTAGAGAGTCACCTACCAATTTTTGTAAAACTGCTAGAGTTAACAATCGTGTAAATAATTATTTTAGAACTATAAATGAAAACGGTGGTTTTAGTTTAGGATTTACTCTACAGAATGAAGCGGGTGACTTTTCTCTAATATCTGATAGTAATGATATTAATGGAGGTATAGACTTTACTAAGCAAGGAGACAGTATAACATTTACATTTAAATTATTTGACAATAGCACTGACGGAAAAAGTATTGAACAGAGATTAGCTCAAAACACTTTTACACATAATTTTAGTATTGATAAATTTGATAAAAATAATATATTTCTATCATTTAATGCAATTGAAGGAATATGTAATCTATATTTAAATTCCAATATAATATTTACTTTTAATGTAAATGCTTATCAATTATATACCAAGAAAATTTTATTTGGAGATTTATTTTTGTCGTGGAATGTAAATGATAAAAAATTAAAGAGAGAAATTTTGTACAATGATGCTACATCTAAACTTTTTATAAGTGATTTATATTTAACTTTAGATCCTTTAGAAAAGTATCAAGAGTTAGGTTATGTTTTTGGAACTAATATAGATAATATACAGGATTTATCAATTTCTTTACCTTGTGGAATGAGAAATTTGACTGATACAATAAGAGCGGTTAATTCTATAAATACAAATTTGAAAAATAAGAGCAATATTATAGATATTAATATTAAAAATTTAAACATAAAATCTGAAGTAGCAGATGAAATTAAAGATGTATTATTATCAAATATAATTAAATCTCTACCTAAAACATCAACTATTAACAACGTTAAATTCGTAGATTATAAATGATAGATTATTTTAAATACACAAATGGAGATTCTTTTACGTTAAGTGGAGCAGCTTATACAGGCCTATTTAACATAACTAATGGTAAAGCGTATGCAGGTAAGTCATATAATACTAATTCAAAATTACTAAGCGCCAATAATACTTTTCTAGCTGATTGTTTTTTAGATAAATTTGAATTCGATAGAACAGTTTCTCCAGTAGATGATAATATCTTAAAACAGCCTCTAATATCACCAAGAAACGTTATAGATCAAAATTTTATTGATACTAATTTAGGTATTTTAAATTCGAATAATTTAAAAATTTATTCTCAAAATATAATAGCTAATCCAGATCTTTTTGATTTTATAAATTCATCAGAAAGTGGTGATAGTTATTTTCTAGGATTGTCAAGTGGTAAAAGAGATGTAAGAAATGATGATATTAAACTTTCAAAAACTAATAGTTACCCGTTACAAATTGATCCTTTCAGCTTTACTGAAAAAGTTCCTGGTATTGATGTTTTAGACGATACTAAAGATAGTATGATTTTTATATATGATGATGAGTCATATTACTATTTTACTACTACAGAAACTAACTCATATACCTTTTCGGGTTCATTTGTTAACGGAGGAAGTTTAATACGTATTGAAGAAGATATATTTCAAGGAGCTCAAAGATTTTCATACGACAATAACACTGATACCTTATATGCTTTAGAACAAACTAATACAAATTTTATATTAAAGCTTTATGATAATAGTTTTGTAGCTCCTTGTAGAGTTTTAAAATTAACTGATCAAATTACCTTAAATGATAATATTATAGATGATAAAGTAAGCTTAGGTAATAATATTTTAGGTTATAGATACAGAGGAGATGCTGAGGTTACACCAGAAGATAATGTTCAAGGAAGAAGTACCCAGGGTAGAAGATTTCAACAGCAGCAATCACAGTTTCCAATAAGAATAAAGTTAGTTAATAAGTATACCTTCGATATAATTAATACTATTGCTTCTTCAAATCCTAGAGAACAAATTTTAGAGTTTGATATAAGAGACACAGACGATTCTGTCTTAATATTAACATCGTTAGATGGTTATAATGGAGACGAATATTATTTGTATCATTTAGATATAGATAAGATTAGTTCAAAGCAGGGAGAGTATATTTTACCATTTAATCCTAAATTAGTAACTAGATATAAACCTGAAGTTGAGTATAATGTAAAGCCTGGAAAGGTTTATATTTATTTTTCTGGAAATGACTCTAATGTATTTACATTAGATGATGAAGGAGCAGTTTCTACTAGATTTATTTCTAATCCTGAAAATGTAGCAGGGTTTCCATCTATAAAAAATTTACTTTATTTAGAAGACATGTATTTTGATGGTACAATAGAAAAATTTAACTTAATACAGAAAAAATTTAACTCGAATACTTTACCTTCTAATAATTATAATAATCTTAATTTTTTAGTCGCTAAAAATAATACTGATCTATTTTATGTCTTGCATAATGTAGGTAGAATATACCTTCTTAAAGAAAGTAAGCTTTTATATAAGAGTTTTGTTCCTTTAGATTTAGCAAAACTATACAAACAAATAGTTAGTTGTGAATCAAGCTTAGGTATATCGGTGAACAGTGAGTTACAAAATTTAATTAAAGATACTGTAAATGTATTTCTTAATGCCAGTGTTATTCCTTTTGAAGAAATAAGAGATGGTATACCAGTTTTAGGTAAGTATGTATCGTATGAAGGTATAGATATAAACTTTAGAAATTTAGAGTTTCATGAAAACGAAGAAGTTAATTATGATACAGTTTCTAGGGTATTCAATGAAATATATAAGTTACAAGAATTAATTTTTAATATTATAGTTACAGGTTCAAATCAAGAAGAATTATTAGAACCATTAGTAGTTCTAGAGGAGGAGGATGTAGCAAGTATTGAAGAAAATTTATATACGTCGGGTAATGAATACATACTAGAGGATACTGGTGAGATATATGTGGGATTTTATCATATACACCCTGAAAAGGGAGCTATGGTAGGGCCTCTGCATGTAGACACTCCGCATGCTTATTTGATACCTTATGTTGAAAATGTAGAATCTACTACTAAGAGACCTACTATTTTTTATCAATCTAACCAAACAACTCAAAATATTACTAGAAGTTCTTCTGGATCTACTTCATCTAGTGGTACCACAGGTTCAAGTTATTAAATAAGATTATGGCTAACAAAGGAGAAAGTTTAAAGGGATTAAGGATAGCAGATTACTATTCTTCTTTACTACATCTTAGTGGTGCAAACACTCCTACAGCTACGACCAGTATGACTCTTCAGTTCATTGGCGATGTGGGAGTTCCCGTAACTACACAAACTAGAGAAGGAAATAATTTAATTTATGATGGGTTAGGTAATACAACTGGTATCCATATTAGTAGTAATAACGATAGAGTTACATTTAATAACTATATCATGCCGGCAGCTACTGATGATGAAATTAATTATTTCATCGCTCAAGAATTTTATACTACTAGTTGGTCGCCGACTAGATTCATTCTCGGGGATGTTATTCGTGAAGCTGTATCAGGAAACGCTATAGAATTTTTAGAAGCATTTTACCCTATAAATAGCATTATTTTAACTGCAACTAACGATAACCCTACAAATAGAATAGCAGGTACGAAATGGGTTCTTGAATCAGGTGGAAGATTTACGGTTGGAGCGGGGGGTGAAGAAAAAACTTTTTCTCCCGGGTATGGGGGGTTTTCTTCTGGAGATATAGCAGGTGAATACGAGGTTAAATTAGATAGTAATAATTTACCAGCTCACACACATGACGTTAATGTAAGGACGTTAGAAATTGGTAATACTATTTTTAAAAATATATTTTGTTATTATTTTGGACCTACAGTTAATCCACGTGGATTAACAGAAGAATTAGCTTTTAGTGAAACTTCTGATTTATTGCCTGATGTTTCTGATAACCCTTATTCTTATTTTCTCGGTCAGGATGAAATAGAAGCTTTTCAAAATAATACCCTTTTTGAAAACCAAGAAAATTATAGGGATTATTTAATAAAAAAGAGACATGAAGAAGGTTACCGGTATACAGATACTGATTTTGATCCTAAGTTAGCTAGTTATTCATTAGCTGGGTGGGGTGGGTCAGTTACTGGAGGACCAGGATGGGGAGGGTTTCTGCAAACTGAGATTCCTAATACTAAAATTTTTATAACTTATAGTCCTAGACCTGTTGGAGTAAGATGGAATTCACAAGGTATAATTTTAGAAGCTGCAGATTATGATCCACGAGATATAGATAGAGTGCATCCGGGTGTTTTTAGCTCAGAAAATTTAATAAAAGCGCGTAATATAATTATTGATGTATTAGGAGAAGAGCAAGCAGCTATTGCTTTAGCGGGTGTAAATAGATTACGTGAGTTAGATGAACCTGTAGAGAATGCTTCATTAAATTTTTATGTTAATGAACAGGTTAAAGGATCTACTTTAGTTCGTTCATCAAATACTGGAACAACAACCAGTCATAATAATATTGTACCTAACTATGGTATATATATGTGGAGAAGAGTTCCTTTAGATTATATTGAGCCTGAATATGAAGTAGGAGGTAATACTGAAATTATACCTCAAGGTAATATATTTAGAGGTACTATTACTACTAATAAAGAAAATTTAAGATTAGATGATTGGGCAAGAGATAGAGGATGGAATGGTATAGATCCTGCTGAAATTACAATAAATGCTGGAGTTTATATATTTTCTGATGATACTGATATACCAGCTTTAACTACTGGAAATTGGGAAAACGGTTTAACATTAACTAATAACGGGTTTATAATGGGAAGAGGTGGCGATGGTGGATCTTTGGCGGCAGTTAGAAGATTAGATGTAGCTCCCCCTGAAGGTAAAAGTGAATGGTCTGGTTATGATGGTGGAGATGCTATATTTGTAAATACACCTGATCGTGTTAATATTATTAACACCAATGGAGCTATAGCAGGAGGTGGCGGTGGTGGCGCAGGAAGCGGTACAGGTAACTTTGGTGGAGGTGGCGGTGGCGCTGGAGGCGGTAATGGTGGTCTAGGTGCTGGTCCAAATCAAAATGAAGCTGGTGGTAAAGGAGGCGCGCCTGGTGAACCTGGTGGTGATGGGGGAAATTGGAAAAATCTTACTACTGATAGAGTGTATGCGAGAAGAAGAGCCTTTTTGCAGGGTAGGGGCGGACAAGCAGGCGGCGGTGGTTCGGGTGGATTTAAAGCTAAGGGTAATGATCCACACGGCGGGGGTGGTGGAGGAGGGAGAATTCTTACTATAGATTCTTCAGGGGGTAGAGGTGGAGATTATGGAGGAGGAGATGGAGGTTCTTCTAATCGAAAAGGTGTAACTGTAAATTCACGTGAAAATGTCCCATGGGGTAATGCTGCAGGAGGAGGTGGGTGGGGTGCCGATGGAGGTGATTGTTTAAGAAAAAGATCTGTTAGTGGCGTTTCTGGTTTACCTGTTGGTGGTAAGGGTGGAAAAGCTATAACGTCAATAGAAAATTCTCAATACACTATAACCGGTGGTATTATATACGGTGCACAAGAGTAGTAGTATTTAAAGATTTTAACATAAATAATAGTATGCCTGAAAGTTTAGAGAATCAATTTATATCTGATTTATATACTTCTCTTTTACATTTAAGTGGAGCTTCATTAGGTGAAAAAGGACCTCTTAATAGAGTTTATGATGGTGTAGGTAATCAAACTGGTTTAGCGTTAAGTGGTGATAGAGTAGTAGTAAGTAATTATATATACCCACGGGGATTTACTTCTAGAGAACCACTTGAATGGTTAGATAGTTTTTACCCAGTAGGGAGTATTCAATTAACACTTGACAATAATAATCCTACAGATAGAATTGCAGGTACTGTATGGGAACAAGTAGCTAAAGGTAGATTTCTAGTAGGTACGGGAACCTTTACAGATAAAAATGGAACTACAAGAGAGTTTTGCCCCGGGGGCGAAGAGGAAGAAGCTGCAGGTAATCGTGGAGGTAACGGAGATACAGCAGGTGAATATTTAACAGAATTAATACAAGACAACCTCCCAGCCCATACGCATGATGTAAATATTGGAGCTTTAGATGTCCAGATACCCAACCCTGCAGGTATAAGTACTTCATTCCAGGCTCCAAATGTAGGTATTACTGATGCTACGTTAACGTTTAGAGAACAACAAAGAGCTAGATTATCTTTAGGTACTAAAGTATATGCCTTTCCGGGTGATTATGAAAATCAGTATTTAATTAATTATAGAGATTCTGCATTTGTTGATGAATGGCAATCCTATCCGTGGTTATATGCATTGGATTTTGGATTTGAAAGAGGTTCAGCTGCTAATTATTCACAATCAGTTAGAGCTTTGTATACGACTAATTGGGGAGTTAATTATCAATTTAAAGAAATGATAGGTATATGGAATGGTGAAACGAGATTTGTTTCTGATACTCGAGTTAGAGTTGGTACTGTAGCAGGAGGTAGAAGAGGAGAAATAGTATTAGCTAAATCACCATACGAGTATGCAAAAGAGCTTGGAGCTGTAGATATCGGTGAAGCAACTGCAGGAGATTTTTTAACAAGAAATAATAACGTACCTATTACTACTGCTCCATCAGATATAATAAATAGAAATGAGAGTGCAAATAATACTCGTGTATCAGCTGCAGTAGGTAATAATTTAGCACATAATAATATACCACCTTCTTATGGGGTATATGTTTGGAAAAGAATAGCATAAATTTATGGCAAATGTAACTATAGTAAAATTAAAGGTAAGGCGAGGATCAGACGCTCAACGTAAAACTATTGTCTTAGATCAAGGAGAAATTGGTTATACATTAGATACTAGACGTTTATTTGTAGGTGATGGATCAACATTTGGTGGTAGGTCAGTGGGTACAAAGAATATTGGCCCGTTTACTGCAGTGGGTGATTTAGGTCCAGATAGTTCACCAGGTATGCAGATAGGTGATATAGGTTATGCAGATAGTAAGTTATATATGCTAACTTCAACTAATTATGATAATGCATTATCCGGATATGCTTACATAGGTAATTTACCTGATGATAGTTTTTTACAGTTTGATGATAATAATAAATTAACTATAAAACCCGGTGCAATGGATGCTAGCTATTTCACACCAGGATTTTTTAGTACAGGCCTACTATCCTCGTGGAATGGTACTAATAATGTAGTTTCAGTAAATACTAACTCAGCTTATTTTGAGCTTTCAGCTAATACCATTACTCCAATAGCTAATTCAATAACTGAAAGAGAAATTAAAACTACTGCTCTTTCTTCAGGTTTGATAGGAGGAGATAATGTACCTTTAAAACTTAACATTAACTCTGATCAATTCGAGTTTGATATCGACCAAAAATTATCTTTTAAATCAGTTGGTACTAGAACTATACCAACATCAAGCTGGGCCGGAGCTGAAGGAAGTAACTTAGCGGGCGGTGGTTTATCTTTAAACGCCTCGCAAAATCTGCAAGCAGACTTAAGAACAGTAAATAATAATACATTTTCAGTAACTGATGGTCAAATATCATTATTTGGAGCTACTTCATCAGCTCAAGAGTTTCCTTTTTTAACTACAAGAGATGGATTAATTAAACAAATTCAATCTTCTATTTTTGATGTTGTAACTGGCATCTCGTTATCAGGTCAAAATACTAGTAGTCAAATACCTATAGGTGCTATACTACCGCATGCTAAAGCTTGGGAAAATTCAATACCTGCTGGCTTCTTATTGTGTAATGGAGGTAGTTATTCACGAACTGAATATGCTGATTTATTCAAAGTAATAGACACAAGTTATGGTAGCGGTGATGGAAGTGGTAATACATTTAGTGTGCCTTGCTTAACAGGTGGTGGCATGGAGAGCGTATTATACGGTAATGCAGGAGAAGCACCAGGTAACGTAGCAGGTGATAGTAAATTCTTAACTGGTGATGCATCTTCCTCTGGTGCACTACTTAGTGCACTTGGAGTAAATTATATTATAAAGTATAAAGAAGACCCCCTACTAGGAATATTTAACGGTGCTCCTAACTCTGTTTCTAACGGTCTTATAGGGAGTCAAAATAATCAAGTTTATAATGGTTTAAATAGTGATGGAGCAGCAGTTTCATTAAGTTCAGCAGGATTTATAACTTTTGCTTTATCAGGTGAAGTACGTAATCCGGATAGTGAAGAGACTTTTGATAAATTTGCAATACCAATTTTTAACTACTAAATATTAACAATGTCAATAGAAATTTTAGAAAATACTTTAATTAAACTCTTAGTTAGAAGAGGAACTAACAATGATAGAAAAAACATTACTCTAGAGAGTGGTGAATTAGGGTTTACTACCGATACACAAAACTTATTTATAGGTGATGGTAGTACAAAGGGTGGTTTAATTGTTGGTAATAAATTTAAAGGAACGAATGCTGATGTTACAAATCTCGCCCCATGCTTAACTGGTGATTATGGATTTGAAACTAGTACTAATACTTTAAAAGTTTTAGTTGGAGGGTCCGGATCTGAGGCAACAGATTGGTTAGAGGTTTCTAATCTTTTAAGTTCGAGAGATGGTACTATAGAAATAAATGATCAAAATCAAATTACGGTTTCTGTACTATCTTCAGGTAATTTATCACCAGATTGTTTAGGTAAATCCTTACAATTAGTTGCAGATCAAGTATCCCTGAGTTCTGATATTGAGATAGATGTTATAAGACGAGCCACTACAGAATCAGATAGTTATTTGTCTCTCCCTACGCAATTAAAAATAAGTAATATTAATTATAACTTCCCGGGAGTTGCTCCTTCTAACAATTCTTTTTTAGGCTCAGATACTTCTGGTAATTTAAATTGGTCAGTACCAAGTATTATAAGTACTGGAGTAGCTCCTACAACAGCAAGTGTCTTACCTGTAGGTACTATTGTACCTTTTGCTTCTGCGAGTAATGGTGTACCTTATGGTTGGTTAGAATGTGATGGAGCAGAGTATGCTAGTAATTCTGAGTATTCAGATCTTTCAGCTGTTATAGGTACCGATTATAATACAGGTGGTGAAACTGCTGATCATTTTAGAGTGCCTAATTTATTATCAAAAGCACTTTATGGTGTACCTAATGGGGTTCCAGCTGGAAGTACGGTATACCCTGTAACAACAGGGTCTCATACAGCACCTAGTCTCTCAGCTACTGGAATGAATTTCTTAATTAAAGCAATAGGTGGTATTACTGCACCTACCTTAACTATAAGTAAGAATTTATCTGCTACATTAACTAATCCTGCAGGAACAGCATCTGTTAGCAAAACAGGGGTTACATTTAACCCGTTAAGTGGTTCTATTACTATTGAAAGACCTGCTCCGGGTCAAGAAGTCTTTACTAATGCTGGTGATACAGTATTTACTGTACCGGATGGTATACATTATATTAAATATACTGTTACTGGTACAGGTACTAAAGGTGGTGCATCACCTGGAGGTGCTGGTGCTACTGCCATGGGATACCTTTCTGCTTCACCTGGTATTACATTTACTGTAACTGTAGGTGAAGGATTTCAACAAACAGATGCGCCAACAGATGGTCGTGCTTCTTCAATAAAAATTGGTACAGGTGCTGGTGCTACTGCTATAGTAACAGCTGATGGAGGCATTTACGAAGGAGGAAATGGTCAGAGTGCAGCAGAGGGTAATAATCGTCAAACACCCAGTGCAACTGCTGGTGGTACTATCGATACGTCTAGTCCGTATATATTAAATGGTCATGTTATTAATGGTGGATCAGGCTTACAAGATACGTCAGGAGGTAAAGGTAAAGAAGAATCATTAGGAGCAGCTTCATATTTTGGAACTTCCCCTGCTCCTGGAGGAGGTCAAGCCTCACATTCAACTAATCCTATAGGTCCTCCACCTTCGAATGGTATTGTTATCTTAGAGTGGTCATAGTGGCTTTTATATATATTTGAATTAACTAAAATATGGAAGAAGTAATCGTTGAAGGGTTAGACTACGAAGATTTTAAAACTTTAAAAGAAATTTTGTGTAACAATACAACTTTTAAATTTTCTGATAGTAGTTTATTTGCTAATAATATTGTTCTGATAGAGAAGATAGAAAAGATTATTCAAGTATTTGAAGAATAAATACTTGTATGAATGCAAGTGTCTGGAAAGGTAGTTCTTTATGTGAAGAATTTTCAGATTACGTATTGTATGATGAACTAAATGATAGTATTTTAGTTAATGTACATGAAGATTATCTTAAGACTATTAGAAAGGAATTAGTTAAAATTGGTTATTATTTAGTATTTAAGACTAAACTTGAGATAACTAATTCCTATACCTGTACTTTTATAAAGGGTTGAGTAATTAAATATAATTAATGGGCTTTCCAGTTGACATAAAATTACCTTCAAATGCTAGATATTATAAATTTATAGAAACTAGTAAACGTTTTAATTCAAATTATGACATAACATGGTCATTTGAATATAAGCTACCTAATAGTAATATTCCAGATAGTGACAATTATCAATTAGGATTTTCAACTTTTATAACTAATTTATCTGCTCCACTATCATCTTTACCGGGTCAATTTTTAGGTGATCAAGACTCTGCAATTAGCTTATCAGGTGTTTCATTACTTACAGAGACTCCTGCTTCTTTATTAACTGAAGGTGGAAATACTATATTGGTTCAAGGAGGTTCCTTAAGTGGTGAAATAGTTAAAATAGCTTTTGATTCTACAGGTATGTATGCTCTATCTGGAAGAGATGAAAGACCGGGTGTAGGGCCTCATTTAATAAATAGAGAGAGCTTAGTAGTTAGAGATGTTTTACATAATGTAAGAGCTAATTCTCCTCTTTCGACTATTTCAAATGTTTTTAGCTCTATACCTACTGATACTTTTAGAACTTTAAGATTTAGGTATGTGAATTTAGGTCAAAAGATACATATTGATTTTAGAGATAGTAATACAACTCAATTTACATTGTTAACTACTATTAATATTGAACCAAGATTAGAAGCTTTTGATAATCTTAATAATATGTATTGTGGATTTTCTTTATCAACCCCTGTTTCAACGTTAGATACAGGTTTATCTGCAAAGGACTTTTTTCTACGTAATTTTAATGTTGAAGGTTTTGTAGGGGATGAAATATTAACTGAAACAGTTATTACACCTCCTCTTTCAGTTAATCCCAACACACCATATACAACTGTAACTAATATAACTGCTGCATGAACATAACAGATTTAAATATCCTTGGAACTAACCATAGAGTTCTTAGTTACCCTGAATTGGGAGGAGGTGGTGTACCGAATTCATATGCAGAGTCAGTAGGATCAGTTGCTGTATTATCAATTGAAGTTGATAGGCCTTTCGAAAAAGAATTGAGCTATGATATATTTGATGCAAATGGTGAAAAAGATGCATTTAATGATCCTTTAGTGATTGATAGCGGTTTTACTTATGTAACTAATATACAAGGAAAGTTATTTATAATATTAGAAAAAAATTTAAATGGTAAAGCTGACCCCACTACTGGGGTAATGAACTTTATTTTTCAGTTTCGTAACGCAGAAGAGGACTTTGGATTAACTTTAGATACTAATCTTATCACATTACCAGCTCCACGACGTACTATAAAAGTTACTACTAACGATGGTTGTATGATGAATCAATGCGCTACCCAGCCTTCAACATTATGTACACCTCAACCAAATTTTAGGAGTAGTATATATGCTGATTCATCTACTTGTATTAATCCTATAACAGTTAATAACTGTCCTATAGTAACAAATAATACTCCTGTAACTTGTGTAATAAATTCAATCAATCCTAATGACAAAGTACAACCACTTTCATATTGTCCAACACCTCCTCCCACAACCTGCACCATAGGTACATGTAATTGTTCAGGCACTTGTGGTTGCTTTGAAGAGCCAGGGGCTGGTTGCCAGCTGCCAATAAACCAGGTACCAGTTGAAAGATGTGGAGATTGCGATTCTATTGGAGCTCGTCAACCCGATCCTGTTGAAATAACAGAGGAATCAACAGCTACCACGGAAGAGGAGTATTTAGGTATAACGCCACTAGAGGTAACTGAGGAGTCAACAGCTACCACAGAAGAGGAATATTTAGGCATAACAACTGATACACAAGAACGACCAGAAATAGTTACTGTTGTGGTTGATGAAGTTGTTAGTACTTGTGTAGACGTTGAAGAGGAAAGAGCACGTATACTTGAAGAGCAAAGAAGAATAGAAGAAGAAGCTGCTAGAAGAATTATTGAAGCTCAAAAGGCGCAAAAAATTGAAGAAGAGAGAAAAAGAATACTTGAAGAGCAAAGAAGAATAGAAGAAGAAGCTGCTAGAAAAATTATTGAAGCTCAAGAGGCACGAGAAATTCAAGATCGATTATTAAGAGAACAGAAAGAGAGAGAAGAGGAAGCTGCTAGAAAAATAATTGAAGCTAATAAAGCACGAGAGATTGAAGAGCAAAGAAAACGATTACTAGAGGAGCAGAAAAGATTAGAAGAAGAAGCGGCTAGAAAAATAATTGAAGCGAATGAGGAACGTGAAAGACTTGAAGAGATACAAAGACAGATATTAGAAGATCAAAAAAAATTAGAAGAAGAAGCTGCTAGAAGAATTATTGAAGCAAATGAAGAACGTGATCGTCTACTAAGTATTAATAACGAAGTTGAAGAAGAAACAGAAGAGTCAACAGCTACTACGGAAGAAGAGTATTTAGGTATAACAACTGATACTATTGCTGAAGAAAGAGAGGAAATTGTTACTGAGGTAGAGGAAGTAGTCACGCAAGAGCCTTCAATAAACATTGCAAATTCTATTAAATCTTTAGATTCAAGCAATCGAGAAATTGAGAGATTTAATCTTATTGAGGGGTGGAATAAGGTTTCGTTTAGTATTAAAGCTGAAAATATGACGCCTGATATTTTACTAGCTTCAATATTGCAAAATGTTCTCATAGCTAAAAATAATACTTTATCGTACTCTCCAAATAATCCTCCTTTTCTTAATACTTTAAAAACTTTTAATGTAGAGGAAGAATATTTTATTGAAGTTAATAAAGATGTTAGTTTAACTGTAGTTGGACAAGTACAGGAAACATTTAGACCACCATTTATTATGGTAACTAGTGGTGATGAATTAAAATTTGCTTTAGGTAAGAGTGATGCTATTAATATTATAGGAAATATTACCCTGGATGAATTTTTATATATACCTGGTAATACTACTATAAGAGGTATTAATAACCCAACTATAGAATCAACAGCAGCTGCTGCTTTTAATATAAGAGAAGATAATATTACATTAGTAGGGTTTACTTTAAAAAACGCGGAAGGTAATAACGGGTACGGTATAGAGGTAGGTAGAAAAAATAGTAGAAATAATTTAGAAGCTCCTAAGAACATTACAATTGACAGTATAACTTTTGATGGTATAGCGGGTAAAACAGATAAAGCTGCAGCAATAAATGTTTCAGGTTATCAATTTATAAACACTTTAATTGAACCAATAAAACAAGTACCTGGGTTAATTGAGGGAGCTAGCTTAATAAAAAATGTCACTATAACTAATAATGTTTTTAAGAATATACCTAATACAGCTCTAGAGATATGGAATGTACAAGACTTAACAGTAAGTTCTAATATTTTTGAAACTACACGTGGTACGCATGTAACCCGTGGTAACGCTATTAGAGCTAATTCGTTATTAAATGCAAAATTTACTAGTAACACCTTTAGAGATATAGGTAGATCGGTTATAGAGGTTACCGGTAATGGTACAGAAGGGGTATTAGTAGAAAATAATAAAATAGAAAGTTTTGGAAGACAGCCATTGCAATTATTAGCTGGACAATTTGTTAGTGGAGTTACTATAGTACAGGGAGCTAATAAAATAACGATTAAAGATAATATTATATCAGGTAATGGTTTAGGTGGTGGAGTTGAAATGGCTCAAAATTCATCTGATTTTTTAATAGAAAATAATACTATATCAAATGTTAGTATAGGAGTATCTATTGCTGCATTTTCTGATACATTTAATGTTAAAGATAATACTATAGATTATTTAAGATACGGGATACAAACTTATCAAATATGGAATGGTAGTATTAGTAATAATAATATTACTCAGCCTGAAAATGTTGAAGAAGCAAATCCCGCTATATCTATAGAACAAAGTAACGGAGTAGTAGTTAGTAGTAACCAAATTAATGGTAATTTTTACTCAACTAACAAAGAAAAAGCTATATGGGTGTATGGTTCTTTTCCAAAACAAGCTGATAGGTTATTGTATGCAGGAGCTAATAACCAAGCAAGGGAGCAAATGCTATTGTATGCATACGGTAGAGAAAGTATTTATAATAGAGTTTATAAACCACCTGCTTCTTTAGTTACTGATAGAGAACATAATGTTTTAAGAAATAATAGATTAAACGGTGAAGGTGTTATATTTGGATCTCAAAGCGCCAAGGTTTTTCTACCTGAGGGGGTAGCTGGTACTGGAGGTACTATATTAGATAGTGACGTAGTTGAAGAAGATACTATAGAATTAGTAGAGAATACTTTTGATAAGGTTGTAGGTAGTAATGATGGATTAGAGACTATTGAAGATGAGATAAAAAAAAACCAAACTGATTCATCGCCCGTAGTAGATAGCGGCTCAACTGCTATAATTGAAGATAATGAAGATGGTACAGTTACTATAACTACTATTGATGATGAAGAGACTATAGATAAAGAAGATTTAAATATTATTACTATTGACACTGACCCTGACGTAGGGTATGAGGATGAAGAAGATGGAGAATTACCTAATGTTAATGATATAAATGATTTAATAAATGTTAATAATAATTCTACTAATATTTCAAATGTAGCAGAAATCACTACTAGTACGTGCACCACTACAATTATTACTTCAGAAGATGAGTATTTAGGTATAATTGAAGATGAACCTTCTATTGATACTACAGAAGTAACAGAGGAATCTACTGCAACTACAGAAGATGAGTATTTTGGTACAACTATTGATACTGGTACAACTACTCAAGAAGAAAGAGAAATAGAAATTATTACTAATGTAGAGGAAGTAGTAAGTAAAAATACAGACGGTACTTTAAATGAAGTAATTGATACAAATATTGAAGAAATAACTACTATTAATAACAATACTGGTACTTCATCACAAGTAGAAGATGAAGAGGAACAAGCACGTATACTTGAAGAGCGAAGAAGAAAAGAAGAAGAAGCTGCTAGAAAGATTATTGAAGCTCAAAAGGCACGAGAAACTCAAGAAAGGTTATTAAGAGAGCAGAAAGAAAAAGAAGAAGAAGCTGCTAGAAAAATAATTGAAGCTAATAAAGCGCGTGAAGCTGAAAAGCGAAGAAGGTTACAAGAAGAAGCGGCTAGATTAGCACGAGAAGCTGAAGAAGAAAAGGCTCGTATACTTGAACTTGAAGAGCAAAGAAGATTAGAAGAAGAAGCACAAGAGCTTTTAGAGTCGACTAGTACTACAACTACTACTGCAACAAATCCTAATATAGGTGGAGTTGGACCAACAACAACTACTACAACTACTACTACAACTCCTGTTGATAATACAACAATTATCATTGTTGATCCTAAGGATGGTATGTTTGGTACTACAAATACAACTCCTGCTTGCATTCCCGGTCCTAAGGTTCCTGTTATACCAGTAGATTATACATATAATTTATACGGTCCAAGATTATTAAAAGGCGGTATAACAGGTACTTACACTGCAAATACTAATGATAAAGATGGTACCTATTACTATAGAGTCCAGCCTTCCGGAGTTATGTCTTCTGATGGAGGCAGTTTTCGTATATCTAATGGAGCAGGTAGATTTGAACTTACAGCAAAAACATTAAATGTAGAAAACTTACTAGTTAATATAGAATTTTTAACTTCTGGTACAACAGGCTCTCCAAGTGTAGCTGACAATACTTATACAACAATAAATAATCCTCCGGTTCCTACAGAGCCGGCTGTTGATCCTACAGATACAACTGATACTACAGATACAACTGATACTACAGATACAACTGATACAACTGATACTACAGATACAACTGATACTACAGATACAACTGATACAACTGATACTACAGATACAACTGAAGTTACTGATATAGTTGATGTAACCACAATACCTGGTATAGTTACAGGAACAGAAGAAAATATATTTATACCTACTACTTTTACACCTACAACCACAACCAGTATACCGGAACCGCCACCAGGAGTTGATCCACCCCCGCCATATATTTTTATACCTCCTCAAATATCTCCTCCATTTATTCCAGCTAAATGCGGAAAGCCTCCAATACCTAGAGTGGGTATTGATCCTGGAGAAGACCCGGATAACCCAGTTATACCTGATCAACCTACCGAAGTAGTAGTAGAGCAGGATATTTTAATATACCCAGCACCAGTTCTACCCTTTACTTTACCTTTTTTAAGTAAGATTAATTTTGACACTAATGTTACTAAAAAAGAGCCTACTCCTTATTCTTTTGAAGAAGAATCTGAAGTAAGCTTTGAGGAAGTAAGTGTATCTTCTACTTTACAAACTAAACAAAACTTATGCGATGAAGAAGAAGATTGTAATAAATTAGGTTTTTAGATATTACCCATAGTGGCTTCTACTTTTAAGTCATGTTTCATTGAATGAAATCTTTCATCAATGTATTTTTGAAAAGCTAGAGGCTTAACCCACTTATCATTATCAGTATTTACATCTTGTTTATCTACAACTTCAAGAGCTTCTACTAAACAACACCACCTAACTAACTCATCGAACTCCATAGTTTTAGTAGTACCGTCTTTTAAGTTAAAATTATATTCTTTATTCATAATATAATTATATTATAGTTCCGTTCCCGGCTTATAGTCGGATGTTATTTCAACGTCTTCTACTTTCTCCTCTTTTAAGTAGTTAAAATCTTGCTCTGTATAAACCGGTTGTGTTAAAAGAGTAGGGGTAGCTGAGAACTCTATTCTGAACTCATTGCCACACTCTTCACATACGTATGTTTCTTCTATATTATAAAATAGATTAGTTGTATACGTATAGTTACCACAAGGGCAGGGAATCTTAGCTTCACTTAAGCTTAATAGTTGCTCTAACTCGTTTTGAAAATCGGCAGTAAGAACTTGTACTTTGTTAATCTTTTTAGAATTGTAAATAAAACCTATTATAAACTGTATAACAATAGAAAGAGAAAAGGTTTCCCAAAAACCTAGTAAATTTTTTAATCCGAAAGCAAATCCTAGAGATACTAATATAGTAATAACTACCGACCTTAATAGAGTCATATAGCTATTTTAGCTAAATCTTCTGGAATATCAAGGATAAGTTCGTTTATTTTATCTATTTTATTATTAATATTATCTATAGCTCCTTTATTAATACCTTTATATGGTAGTTGAGTAGGACCTTCTTCTGGTTGATTTTTAACACGGGATAGCATGTTTCTTAATTCTGCAAGAGAAACAAATACATTACCAAGCATTTCGTTCATTTCGTTTAAATCATAAGGTAGTATAGGCGGTGCCTTTTGATGCTTTTCGTCATCTTTATACTTTGATTCTTGACCACTAGTAGTCATTTTAAAATTAATTGGTGTATCATCTGGATTAACACTATAAGGAAATTCTGCTCCATTCATATATTTATTTATGCTAGAGAATAAATAATTTTATGACCAAATTCGAAAGACGATTTTTTAAGAAGCTAAACAATATTAACGAAGATGTTGAAGAGAGAGAAGCATTTGAAGCTGAACTTGATGATAACACAGATGCTGGAGATTTTGATGTAGATCTTGAGGTTGATCAAACTGCAGTAGAAGAAGATCCGAGTGTTAAAGCAGCCCAAGCTGTAAATGAGCGTAACGAATCAATGAAAGAGGAGCTTAGAGGTTGGATTGGAAAAATGGAAGAGTTTTTAGATTATCTTAACGGTGAAGAGTCTAATTCTATTCAGCAGCAGTTAGCTAATGCTGAACCAGATACTATTTTTGATAGAATGAAAGCTTCAGAACAGAGAAAGCTAGCAAGAGTTGCAACAGAGTTAGCTGGAGTTACTGAGTCTTTTAAAGGATACTTAGCGCAGACAGGAAATTCTCAGTTTAAGTATGTTTGATTTCTATACTTTTTAATTTCTGATAATTTAACAATACCTTCGAGACCTTCGAAGGTATTTTTTTGTATAAAATCCCAACTTATTTCATCTATCTTACAAGCTATAGCTATATCATTAAAGTCCTTAAAACGCTTACCAAACTTTTCAGGCCATATAAATACTTTTTCGTTTTGCTTTAATAATACTTCTGATTTAACTAACGAAGCTTGATCAACCCATTGGGAGTCTAATATCCAGACTTTATCATACCACTTTAAAGTATTGTTAAGCTGCTCTTCTTGACGTTGAGTAAAAGATTTACCTCTCTCAGTGATACCTGCAACTGCGATAGAGTTTTTAGTAAAGAAAGCATTAATAGGTCCTTCGAAAATATACACTTTATCATGATCACTACTAACTTTATCTATATTAAACAGAGTTTTTTCTGCATTAACTTTACCAAGATACTTTGGTTTAGTTTTATTATCTCTATTTAACACTGTTCTAGTTTGATAAAATTCAATAACTCCAGCTTCATTAATAAACGGTACTACTAAACGATTTTTGTGCACATTATCAACTAAAGATACATATAAATTATCGGGTTTATTTACTGCAGTATCTAATCTACGCTCTTTAATAAGATATCTAACAGCTGTAACAACAGAGTTGCTATTATAATAGTCAAGCTGAAACTTATCAGACAAATTGATACTATCTTTAGGTAAGGTTTCGACTTGAATAGTTGGTCGATTTTCTTCTCTATTAACAATAACATCTTCCGCATCAGGTACATACTCCTTAAGTTCCTTAATTATATCATTATCACTACATTTCGATACTTCTTTAATCCATTTAAACGGCTTTCCTGACCAACCACAGTTATGACAAAATATGTTCTCGTTTTTAGGTATGTAATAACATCTTCTTTTTTTACCTAATGACTTACCTTCTCTGCAGATAGGGCAACTGCATTGATAAACATTATTAAATTTATTATACTTCGGGTAAAACCCTAATTCATAGAATTTAAGTATAACAAAATCATCAGGAAGCGATATCATTTAACTTATTATATAATGACTTCATAAAAAATAAATTGTGCCAATCTTCTTTTTTATCTAAAATTCGTTTGAACGAATATTCATTACAATAATCTAAAAATTTCTTATAATTAGCGTCTATTTTAACTTCAAGTTGCTCTTTATAATAACTAGCTTCTTCGGGTATTGATTGATACTTATCAAGACAAAATATGTCTGCATTTCGTTGAAATATTTTTTGTTGGGACTCATCTAAAATAAATCCTGGATCATTTAAATATTTTTTAACTGAAGCTTCACCAAATCTTGGTATACCTGGTACGTTATCAGATTTATCACCAGTTAAACATTTAGCAGTATACCATTGATCAACATCTTTATATCCAGTTTCTTCCTCAAACGTTCTCAATTCAAAATGCTTTTTTCTTATAGGATCGTAAAGCATACAATCCTCACTTATGAGTTGTAAAAAATCTCTATCGACTGAAATAATTACTTTACTACCTTCGATTTCTCTACATATATAAGCTACTACATCATCAGCTTCTAATTGACTAGGAAAAATAGAATTAATACCCATCGATTTTAGAATAGATTTAATAGTCTCATTATTTTGATGTGGGGAGATATCTTTAGATCTATTACCCTTATATGATTCAAGCATATCCTTTCGTATATTCTTTTTATATACGGGCTTTTCATCCCATACAAATATAGTATTATCAGGAACAAATTGCTTCACGTAGGAGCTAACAGCATTAAGCGTAAAGTATATATGTAGGTTATTAACCTGGTCGTTAGAGTGTTTATCAGTTTTTTTCGACTGACTTTTCGCTGTATAATATGTTCGGTGTATTAAATTGTTTCCGTCTACTATCAGGGTCTTCATTTTTATTATATTGAGCTTCTACTACTTTAAATATATCTTTAGGGAGTTCTTCTACTAATTTAATTATATCATTGTTCCTTCCGGAATTAAACGATTCTACTGGAATTTTAACATTCTCCATTTTAGGTATGGAGAGACAACCTATAAAATCTTTTTCTATTTCAACAACCGCGAACATTTGACCGACATAATCTCCTGTTTCAACAGCAAATATCTGGTTTTTAGAGCAATTCATCAGTGTCTGGATTAACACCCTTTATTGTTTGAATTTCTGTTGCGAAATATTTCATTAAGAAAGAGTTTAATGCTTCTTTTTGTTGAGGTGTTTTTGCAGCTTTTATATCTAAATGTTTGCCACTAAAATCATACCCTAACAATATGTAACTATCTAAATATTCACATAAAATAGTTCCTAATCTATTAGCTAACTCCTTACGGCTTTTAAAAGATTTACGTTCTTTAATATTATCTTTAAGAGCACGTTCGACTAACTCCCTAAGCTCTTCATCTTCCTCATGAGAGTTGTCTTCATTTTCATCCATAAAATTATTTATTCAAAAAATCACTTTCAAACTTTTGTCTTACCCCACTCTTTAAGAGCTTTTGAACAACAACTTCTATCGAATCAGTCTTTAAGCTGAGATTATTTTTAAATAATTGATTACCATCATTAAATTGAAATAAGTATTCGCCCTTAAACGGTGTATTTTCAAAACAAGTAACAAATACAGAAGATCCTGAAGGATCAATTAAAACAGTCCATCTTCTAGGGTCTGATTCACTATACTTATTAAAGATACGCAAGGTTACAAAATCATTATCCTTAAGTCTCTTTATAAAATAGCCAGGGGTTTTTAGTTTATTCTTTTTTTGATTGATCATTATTGTGTAAGAGCTGAAATTATATATCTTAATTTAATATTGCTTTCTTCAATATCAAATACAACGACACCAAATTCAGTATTAATTTTAACTCTTATATCATCATTCAATAATGAAAGCAATCTAACGTTATCTAAATTAATTGATATAGGCTCAAGCTCAAAATCAACCTCTCCTAAGCTTAAAGTAAAATTATCAGTATTATGTCTAGCGCGATCAGTAAGCTCTGCCATTAAAGCTTTACCATCGGTATAAAAGTAAATTTTATTAGTTTCACTAGCGAAAGTACTACCTTTAAACAATCTCTGTATAGTAGCTTTATTTAAATTAAATTTAACATCAAATTTAAACTTATTAATCTTATCAATATTAATGCTAGGCTTAGTAATAAACCCCTCTTCATAAAGATGATACTTAAACTTTACACCATTACCTTTATATTGAAGATTGTTACTATTAACTTCAATATCAACTGACTCTTCTTCAATAGTATCTAATACATGTCTTAATTTTTTAACATCAGGTATATTTAAAGTATCTGAAAAGCTAAAGTCAGATTTATATTCACTATGTAATATTAAAGTACTATCAAGACTAGAAGCTAAGCTTACTAACTTATCCTCTTTAACATCAAAGATAACACCAGTATCAATAATTTTTGAAACAGTATCTAAGTATTTTAGATATTCAGTCTTGCTTTTTAGTTTTAAAGTTTTTGCCATTATCTAATTTTAAACTAATATCTTCTAAAATCAAATTTTGCTTTTTGATAAGCTTTAACAATTCATCTAATTTAGTAGGTTCAGATAAATTAAATTCCATTTGATTAGGATCAACTTCATTAGCAGTTGAAGGTTGTTCTGTCCTAATAGTACGTTGAGCTGCAATTTCTTGAGCTGCTTGCTCAGGTGTAACAGTAGATACTGGTTCAGCTGATTGCTGTACTTCAGGTGCAGGAGAATTAGGGACTACTTGTTGTGTTTGTCGAGTAGTTGGTATTTGAGCTGTTTGCTCAAATACTTGTTTCATTTGATTTGATGTTGGTGATAGATTACTAGAATCTCCAACAATCATTTGATCCTGTTTATGCATCTGACCATATGTTTGACCCATAAGCTGCATTACTGCAGCTTTCTCTTCTGGGGTCATTCCTTGTTGAGGTTCCATATTAAAGATCTTTTAGTAGTTCGTCAATATCCTCTTCTACAGTATCATTAGATACTACAGCAGGCTCAGGCTCAGCAGGCGTTTCTACCGGTACCGGAGCTGAAGTTGTAGGAGTAGCTGCAGGCTCTTCCGTTCTACAATAATAATGCTCATTAAGCATATCTTTTAGCTCATCATATGACTTAATAGTAAACACTTCAGTTAAGTCATGAGCGCCTTCATAGATACCTTTTTGCTCATCTTCAGAAAGATCAATTTTACCAGCAGGAGTAAATCTAGAAGATACATAAGTAGGATAATCACCTTGCTGCTCTACTTTAATCTTAAAGTTAACACCGTCAGGACCTAGATCAAAAATACGAGCACCAAACTCTTCTGCATCTTCACCTTCAATAGCTTCAGTAATAATTTTATGAAGCTGCTTACCATATCGAAGTATCTTTACATTACCGTTATTATCAGGATTAGAAGGGTCATCAATAACATAAACGTTAACTAACCACTTCTCTAGACGACGTACAGCGCTCATTTTATCTTTTTCTTCTTCACTGCCAGTTCTAAGAACCTTAAATCGTTCTTCAGCGATAGGATCACGCTCACCGAACGTTTGAGGGCTAAGAGCTTGAACGTATTGACCAGTAGCAAAAGAAGTCCATCCATGATTATAATAATGGAAGAAAGTCTTGCTCGGATCCTTAGCAAAAGGTAAAAGTCTTACCGTGTATGTATTACCTGCCTTAGTAGGCATAATTTCGTTAAACTTAGCTGACCCCTTACTATCAGAAGTAGCTAACGCATCTTTTATTGATTGAAACATTGAACTGTCAAAAGTACTCATGCTATAATTATACTGACTATGAGCTAAACTTCAAGAGCTTTTGTTCTATTATTTTAAGACCTTTTTTAGCTTTGTCTTTTAATACTTTAGAACTAAGGAACTTTGCTCTTGTTTGAGCATATAGGTCGTAGAAATCTTGAATAATCCAAGTTAACGTACCTTGTTGTTCCTTTATAACTT
>Ga0209645_1000109_pt1 | contig 40618 bp, 21 predicted proteins | sample ETNvirenome_6_30_FD_184070 | JGI IMG/M metagenome (GOLD analysis project Ga0209645, IMG submission 184070) | Marine viral communities from the Pacific Ocean - ETNP_6_30 (SPAdes) (version 2) | ecosystem: Environmental > Aquatic > Marine > Oceanic | place: Pacific Ocean | collected 2013-06-19
TTTATTATGCCGAGCAGATAATCCCAGCCATACAACAAATAAAAGAATACCACAAGTAATTCTTTTTGTTGAGCGATATGTATACATTCGTGATTTAATGTGTCTTCTGACATCTCTTCCCTGCTGATAATAAATGGGAACAGGGTGATAGCAACAATATCTACCACTATCGAGATTGATTTAAGAAACTTGGGTGCAATTAGTAATATAGGTATTTTCATATGTCCATCTTCAATTTAAATGTGTAATCTTGCTCTTCTTCTTTTAAAACCGGATCAGCAAGTGTTGCGATTCCAATTAGGTTCTTCATATTATCATATATGCCGACTCTTGAGATGTATACTTGACGTTTAAATGGGGCGTCAAAACTTGCAAAGCTTGATGACACTGTGTTCTTTATTCTTAAGACAGGGTTTTCTTCATAAACCTGAGAGCCTGTTCTAAGTAGCTTACTCTGATTAAACGCAACATATGTCGGATTATTCGAGTGATTAACCTGACCCCGGTGCGCATGAGCAAACATGGTTTGAACTTGTGTCTCTGTTGTTCCGTTAAAGACTATCTCAAAAGATGCCGATGCAAACCTAACATTGTTAACTGTATGTGACGTGATTCCATCGTTGGCGCCGGCACCAAAGTATATCCATTTTGACGTGACGAGTCCGCCGGCGGTAGTTCCATCTACCAAGGGCAATAACTGATCGTTAATATCCCATGAGCCTGTCAACAAAATCAGACCTTCATTATACAAAACAACGCCTGCAACTTTTCCGTTATCGCTGGCACTTCCAGATACTTGGATAAGCTCTCCATTCTCTTTTGTGTCTCTAACCTCCGCTTTCAGGGCGCCTGATATATAATACCTCAGCGAAACAGTGCCTTCCTTCATTTTGTTTCCGTAGAAGATAGATGGAATGTCAATTAGGTTGGTTGGCTGATTAGCCTTGTCCCAACCAAGCGAAGATGATACAACATAATGCTGACTCATGTATCCATATTCATTGAGCCTATTTTTCAAAGCATAGAACTGACGATACTTGGGGGCGCCTAAAATAGTCTCTACGGTATTGGTTTCTCGATTGAGTACCACTGCTGCCCTAGCGGGATCGAAGTTATCGTCATATAGCGGCTCTCTTGCTCCGGGAAGTGGCGACATGAACACTCTAGTAATCGAAGCGGTCAAAGGATAGTTCGCCTGAATCACATCGCCAAATTGAAATTCGTTGTTAAAGGACAGCTTGCCGGCTGAGCGGAATGATGCACGTGCAGAATCCTTTGTTATGTATGGAGATATAGGTGGATTAAAGCCGGTGGTGGTTACTGATTCATCAGCAGCAATCTGCACCCCTCCGTCTCTATCTATATTCTGCTCATATAAACTAACACCCCCCGAAGTGCTGGAGGTGATATTCAGAATATTGTCTGAAAACGCACCAGACTGGTGAGGCGTATTATTGTAGTACACCTTGGTACTGTAGATATTAAAACGGACTTGTGGATATGCCCGCATTGTGTTCAGCACAATATCGTTTGGGCCAAACTTACGGAAAGACATTTTTAGTAGTCCAGTCTTACCCTAATCGTCAACTCATTTTGCGGTGTCTTCTTAAGCGGCTCAGACAATTTTGCAACCGCGAGAAGCTCGTTACGGGCGTTGTACAGTCCCACAGTCGTTGCATATGCTACTGGTTCGTCCGAAGCCACGCTCTTAACCTGTATCTTACTTTGAGAGACATACGTGGGGTTTGCGCTGTAGTTGAACTTGTTTACCGGCAAGCGACAGAAGTAGATTGTAGAGTTAATTTCTGTGGAGTTGTTAAAGGTAAGGTTTGTAATTCTTTCTCTGAGAGCATCCGCGGAGCTTGAGATTGATCCTGTGGCGATGGATGCCGCACATCCGAGCGCGGGACCGATAGACGTTGTGAATGCGGTAGCTGCGCCACTAGCAAACTGATTGAATCCAGAGGAGTTAGATAAGTCAAAGACCGAAGATGTAATAACGGCGATACCAGCTTGGTAGAACACTACACCGTATGCACCATTATTTGTGGCGTCCGTCGAGCCAGTCGAAGCTACGCCGGCGTTCGTTGCGAACAGGACACCGTAGTCACCACCCATGGTGTTGACGGTTCCGTCGCCATTGGTTGAGGCACTAACGTCTTGCAGTGTAACAGTCTCTGAGTGTCTGTTACCCCATGGACCGATTCCTAACTCAAGTGAGAAGGTACCCTTCTTAATTTGATCTTTGGTTATCAAACGAGAGAACGAAACAACCATCACCTCTTTCATTGAACCAGTGTTATCAAGCTTTAAATCTTTCTCGAACAGGCGGACCTGATTGTTAGATCCTGTATATCCCAGCAAAACTTGAGAAAACTGATTGTACATGTTAATCTTCTTGCTGTTTTGAGTATTTGTTGAAGCTGATAACTCTGATGACTCGTCATATCCTACCGTAATGTCCAAGATATGGTTCGCCGAGGAACTCAAGTATGGGTAGTCATATACACTCTGGAACATGCCATGTGTGTAATTTTTGATGTTATCGTTGTTATATGTGCCACTATTGATGATCGTGCCTGTGAGCGGGATCACCTCGTGCAGTATTGTTTTTGTTGTTGTTACGTCTGTGTTAACATTTAAAGGTTCGTAAGAAACAGGCATTCATTTTCTCCAGTTTATGTCTGTGCTAGCTTGATAATTCTGATTGGCAACTGTAGATTAGCGTTGGACGCTAGTCCCATGACGTAGACAGTTGTGTCAATAAAGTCATAAAGTGTGCCGTCTCCAAACAAGTCGTTGGAAGTTGTTCCAAACTTGCTGTAATCTGTTTGTGTGATATCGCCTCTGATTCGGAAATTCAATGCAGTGAAGGCGCCGCGGGGACCAGTTATGGCAGAGTATTGACCACTATCGTCAACATTAACGCCAGTTGTCCCAACGTTTGAGTATACTCTTGTGACGCCTCCTCCAACGACTGTTTCCAAGTAGTTGGCTAAAGTAGCAGATCTTTTGGCGTTTTTTCCGACTGCTAACTTGACTTCAATGGTTGCACCCTGTTGGGTTCCATTAGAAAACATAGCGCCGGCGCCTGCGCCCATCGCAGTTTGAATAAATCTACCATCGTATCGAACGAGGAATCCGCTATCCATAAGTCCAACCGACGCAATGTACGTGGCTTGATTGACGGAAGAAGCAGCGATATCGGTGCTATTAATTCCAGTCTCGACCAAGATAAACCTTCCGCTGGTGTCCGCATCAATAAGGATGTTCGCGCCGGGCACGTTAGATGTGTCGGTCATAACTTTAGAAGTAGGAACGCCGTTAGCATTGGTCTTACTATTATCAGCCAAAAAGAAAACATTTTTGGATACTGATTTGGATGCGATTCTAGGGCTGAACGTTTTTTCGTTTACTTCGGCAGAGGGAATATAGAGCAGGTCTTGTCTCGCATACGAAACTAAGCCGTAATTAATATTAGCGTTCGGCTGAGTGAACGCTTCTAATATGGGAGTTTGTAAAATTTCTAAATCATAATATGCAGAACCCGATGGATGATTTTTCTGGTAAAGACCGTAATCAATCTCATCATCTCCAACACTGAACTTTGTTATTTTAAAATTGCCTCTGGCCATTCTCTTTCTGCCAACATCGGTCAATACGGCGTCTAAAATAATGTCGCCTGAGTTATCTAAAAATCCCATTTAATTTCCTCTCTCTATAAATAGTCTTGGTTTTTTTAATCTTCGTCATCTTCTTTTAATTTTATATCTGGGTCATTATAAGTAATGTTTAAATCGATTTTTTTGCCAGTTTTCTTGGATGTTAGACGAATCTTGAATATTTTACCCCAGATGTCATCGTTTGTTCCGCCAATGTCAACGCTGTTATATTGACTGCGGGCATCTTTGCTGAAATCTGCTGCGGAAGTGTTGATCTTAAGTTGATCTAAGTGTGGACTAAGCTGGAACATATTCTTGAACGACTTGGATGGATTGATAAATTCTTCTTCTAACAGATCTTGCTCAAACAGCACATCGAAAATTCCGTATTTATATCCTCCGTCATTGACAAGCTCAGCTTCTATGATTGTGTCCACATGTCCTGACATATTATTATCATTAACCGCCCTAAACAAGTAGTAGTATTTGTGATTTGATTTTATAATATCATTAAAGACAGCAGTTGTATATGAAAAATCCATACCATCAATTGATAAGTCTACTATTTTAGGTATCTCATTTTCAAAATCTCTAAAGCTCTTGGGTTTATTGTCTAGCCTAAACACTTCTATGCGCTTTTGAGGAGAAGCTGTTCCCTCGTGGATCCTAGTGTGATCCAATATGTCATTTGCATGCAGGTAGTCTCTCTCGTTCTTTATATCATTCTCAGTGATTGGTCGAGGATACGGCTTGGGGCTAGTATTTTCATAGTTTATATCAAAGGTAATCATGTTGTCATTATTTAACGTATACCCCGGTACCACATCCAAAGAATTTGGAGGATGGTCCAACACCTTGAAAGTCTTATCCATAATCGGAACTTCAATTAGTCTCAAGGATGGCTGCATAGTTACTTGGAAATTTGCCACATATGGCGGAAGCACGTTGCCATCATCATCGCTAAATGCAGACACTTGAATTCTTTGGGCGTCTGTCGCTTTTTCAGAAAGCTCGTCTCGAACTTCTGCATCGACTTTCGCAAGATAATCATTCGATCTTAAGAAGTCGTCTTGATATTCATTTGTGTAGGGATTATAATATTCAACACAATATCCCAGAGGTGCTGTTGGTGGACCACCATCGAGACCCGAGGCGACCTCTACAGGTCCGGTGTAGCCATCTTCCCTAACTTGCCCAATGATTCTGCTAAGTTGCAAATTGGAATATTTGTATTTATACCCTTTCACAAGATAATAAGCAAACACCTTGTAGTGGTAATCCTTTTGATATTTTACTTGTGAATCGATTAAATCATAGCCGTCCATCAGTTGCGAATTAAAAATCCAGAAATTCTGTATGTCTGCTAGTTGTGAGCTATCTTCCAGTGTTGGTCCTTGTTTTTGCACTCGGTATGCGATCACCTCATTATATTTTGGCTGAGGAGTTAGCGAGTTGAAATCCATTTTCTGGTACACCTCTGGAGTAAACCCGACCTCGTTTTCTTTCAGGGTTCCTGCCGAACTAGGCGATGTTGGAAGAGTACGCTCTTGTGAGTTCAACAAAGATGCTATATCGTAGATGGAGGTGCTAGCGAAACTTGTTCCAAACTGAGCTATGACTTCAGAGATCAAATGACTCAGGTTTCTGCTGTTCAGGGAGCGATACAGAGCCCTTGTGTCAGTGGCTGCCATTCTACTTAGATTCTGAAGACCTACTACTTGGAAGTCTTCGTGCTCCATGATTACGTTATCATATGCATACAACAGCATTCTCAAGAAGTCGACAGTGCGATACTGTACCGATCTGTTTGTTGTGGTGGTAACATTTTTTGTTTTACCCACAGAGCCGCTTACATACTTCGAAGTTTTTTGAAATTGCATCTCTGTTATTGGCACTGTAGCGCCTGCTTGCCCTAAAAAGACTTCCTTTATTGTTCTTATTAATATGGTGTCACTGTTTGTCTTTTCTATCATATTCCTATAAAGTATGTTGTCAGCATATTTTCTCCAACTTACTTTTGCATAATATGGCCACGCCAACTGTGTCTCGCTGAGAGACGTGTCGTTGTCGAGCAATTCGTATGCAGCATCAGCGTCAAACAAGATATTTCTACAGCTTTCGTTATGTCTTTGCCGAACTGCAAATTCTAATGAACTATACCTAGAGGGTATCATTTGATCTATGTATTTGGTGCTCGGTATCAGCCACGAAGGTACATTTAAGGTAATGTGACCTTCTTGTTCAATTCTCTCTGGCGGGATAATAAGCGCATTCATTTCTTTAAAAGTCAATCCACCGCCAAAGCTGTAATATTGGTAGTTGTAATCTTCGATCTGCTTTTTCGCTCTTAACTCTCGTTGTGCCACTTTTGCTGTCGCGACTGTGTTATAGGCACTTCCTATGGTGTACACGGTGTAATAATTTGGAATGTCTCTTTCGGATGGCAAGTCAGCAACAAAATTCTGATAGATTGGAAAATATCGATTATAGTCGTATGACAACTCTATTGTTTCAGTGGCTGTTGTGTAATTTTCTAAATAATTTTCTTGTATTTTTTCATATGGCAGGGATATTACAGTAAAGTGATCATCATAAGCGCCTGTATTGAACATTGGCTTTAAGTTGTGATTTAGATATCTTCCACCAGTAAACAAAACTTGCCAGTATTTGCTCGCTGTAGTCACATCACTTAAGTGCTCAGACCTGCTTGGATCTCCCTCAACGCGAACAATAAAATTAGTAGATGGAATCACGGTGTCGCGAGCAGCAGCATATCGATAATCATCTCCAAAACCACGCTCAAGAGAATTACCTCCAAATTGAACCATCATGTCACCAACATAGGAACCAATTTGTTCTACATCTGGATGTGGATTATACGCTGGATTAAACGGAACAAACCTAGGTGGGACGTTAAGAATTCCATGGGTGTTAACTTCATTAACAAAATATCCACCTAAAGAATTGCGGATCCTATCGCTTGAGCCAGACAATAAATTTAAATCCACTAAAGAGCATTGTTGTATTGTAGGATCAACAGGGGCTGCCGCTTCAGAAGCCGGTGGCGCCATAGGCGACTCAATCGGAATTTCTTCTTCGGCTATATCAGACACAGCCGCAGCCCTTTCAGCCATGGCTTTCTCCCTCATTTCTTTTAACATTGTCTTTTTCTTGAAGGCTAAAGATTTAGCGCGTGCTTCTTTATCCATTGACATTAGTAGGAACCTCCGCCACCGCCGCCGCCGGAACCACCACCGCCGCCGGTGCTACCTCCGCCGCCGAAGGAAGATTCAGACTCGGAGGGTGCCGATGGTGGTGCGGATGTTGATATTGTGTCTGAGTCAGATTTTATTCTTACATTTGCACCGGAAACACTCTCAGTGCCTCCAATTCCTCTTGTTCTGGTTGCTGCTCTATCAGCCATCATAGTTTTATCAGTACTCAATGTCATCTCTTCTGCCAAAAGAGTATCCTCTTTCAACTCTGGCTCTTCAATTGCTTCAAAGTCTCGGAACAGGTTTACTTGCTCAGTAATCCTTCTTATGTTTTGTCTTTCCGTGTAGCCTAATTGAAGCATCTCTAGTGCGTCTTCCAACTCGCGACCCATTCTCTCATACGAGCCATTATAAACGTCGGGAGAATATGTCGTGGCATCATATCCAAATTTTAAAACCATCGATAAAATCTCCAAAGGATCATACGTGAAGGGGCTCTTGTACCGCGCCGATCCATACTCTTGTTCAAGGTCGGTAACAAGTGAGCCCTCCACATCGTTAACTTGCGGGTCGAATGGGCGATTAAAGAAGGGTACCGGAGACATATGCCCGTATATCTTCAAGCCTGTTCGACCATCAAGCACGCCCCGATCCGGATCAACGTATACGCTGGCGGCAGTCGTCTCTGCTAGCATTACTCCAAAACAACCACTAAAGAAATCCACAGCCATATTGACTACCCATGGAGGTAGCGATTCAATATCTGGCCATCCCCATTCAGTGACCTGAAAGCCCGACGTGGTACCGAAGACATTCATCTGGTCCCTGTCTATCGTTCCCACCGCGGTGGGGGACATGTTATGTGAAATTTTCTCACCAGTGAGCACGCCAAAGCCTGTGGGCACTACGGCAGTTGTCTCATCTATGACATCTACTCTTTCTTCTTCAAAATATTGATAGTGCTCTGCCTCAGAGGCTTCCATAGCAAGATCTTGATTATTGCCTGCACGCTCTACAACGCCAAATGGATTTGTTGGTTGATCACCCATTTTCTAACATCTCCTAGTAGTATTTGTTTTTACCATGATAATCTCTTTTTTGATTTATTACCGTCATTTGTGAAAGTATGTAACTTAAGTCTGGAACTTTTTTTATCTTTCCGGTTCCTATTACTTTTGGCATTGTATATGCCGAAGGGGCACGTACTGAATCTTCAAGCTGATAGAATGGATCATTGTCATAAGGAAATTTGTCTTGAACACGAATTTCTTTATTCACTGTGTTTTTAAAGTCGTCGATGTCCATTATGTTTACGTTTGAAAGAGAAGGCTTATCGGAGTTGTCCTGTAGCAGAGAAAAATTTTCTGTATGCTGGGATACTGTAATGTTCATCTTTGCAAGAGTCTGTTCCGCAATTACGTTTCTCCTATTCTCAATAAAACACTTAGGTCCCCTCATTTGTCGAATGTTTGTGTAAGGTCCAGTGCTAGTTTCCATCGATAGTCTGGCAGATTCTATGTTATAAAGAAGCGGTTCATCCTTTCCATTTACTATTTTATCCATAAAAACTTTAGTTGATTTTCTACGGTTTTGGATTGGCGTTGTTTTAAATTTTACAAGTGGTGCTTTTAGTAACATTATTGTTTTCCTTTTAGATATTTAGTCATCAACAAAAATCAATCATCAGAGTTCGTCAGTCATAGTATAAGAATCATCGGTAGCGCGGGAGCTATAATCACCAATATGATCGATAACTGGTGTTCCTATGATGGTCTTGAATGTAAAAGAGAAGCCTTCTTGCAAGAACTCCGGATCGGTCCTCATGGTTGCTTGCATAGTGGTTAACATTTCATGCATCCCTTCACATTTTTCTTTGAAATTTCTTAATGAAAGCAGATTTCCAGTTTCAGGTCGAATTCGCTCAAGAATGTTATTGGATGTCTCGTTCATCAAAATCCTGTCTCCACCAAAAGTGTCAGTGAATATATTCTCATAAATAGTATTTAGGGCCACCATACGATGCCATGGTGTGTCGGGTGGGTCTGGGTACTCTCCTATCATTGAATCAACAAAAAACTTGTTAAACTGTTGGTCAAATGCGTTGAAGGCGCACGCCTCTTCTGCAAAATCATAGTATTCTTCTATAAATTCTTGATATGTGACGTGATACAGTCGCACCATTGCATAAACGGTTTGTGTTGACTCGTCAGTAATGCTGACTCTGATATTCATGTTATCCCACGAAATTCTTCCGTAGTCTGCCAAATCGCCCTCGCCGCCGTCGGCTGCCGGGACGTATGGAGGCGGATCTTCTGGAATTCCTGCGCCTCCATCTGGTCCGGGGAAATACCCTTCTTCGCTAACGTACGGGTTGTTATATTCAAAAGCCAGATCATCATCTATGAAAGTTTGATACTGGAACATCATCATGCGGTAATCTTTTCTCCAAGATTTGCCGCCCAACAATGCGGCGTTATTGAATCCGGGGAATATATAGTTTCGCATCACCAACTTGCTGTGTAGGTCCACAGGAGCGTGCTCAGAGTTCATCAAAGCTGTTATGTCGACTTCGCTCATTCGTGCGGCTTCGGCTGCGGCTTCCATCTCTTCTTCCTGTGCTGCGGCTGCCTCGCCCTCGTTGGATTCTACAACTACGTCTCGCAGAAGCGTGAACCCGGCATCTTGAATCATATCGAGCATGCTGCGATTAAGACTCGCGTCACCTCGCAAGTCAAATGCGGGACTCTCTGCGACATTGTACCCTCCTCCGCCGGCACTTCCGGCGCCGCCGGTATTAACTTCTAGTTGAGCACTACCAAGACTTTCACCGGTGACTGAGGGTGTTGCGTCAGCGAATGCCTGATCGGCTAATATTGATCCCGAAGTGTATTCTGTTATCTGTGCAAAGTTTATATTCTGAACAGCATTGATCTTTCGGTATGCATATGGTCGATTGTTAATTTCATCTACCGGAGATTCGAATGTCATTTCACTAAAACTGGTTGGGTTTTGCATCGCAGTATTAGTACTCTTATCTTTTATTAGCGCCAGCTTTACAGTTCGCTTTGCGGGGGCGCCATTATTTCCGGGAGTGTCTTGAAAATTGTCCATTGTAACCATCGCATGATTAAACTTAATCGCAAGATTGGTCATTCCTTTTCCACGAGGGAAGTACGACAAAAACCTATCGACGTTCATGACTTTAGACATGTGAGATTGTTTTCTGATGTACTTCTCTAAATCAAAAAAGAAGTAGCCATATTTTTTGACCACAATGTCAAATTCTGCCAGCGCTGAATGCACGCCCACATCACTCACTACACCCTCTAGTTCTTGTCTTTTATTTAGATATTGCCTTATCAACTGAAGTATTTCAAACTGATTGCTTCTAATGTGCTCTTTTATTTGGTTTACCAAATCTTTACCAAAATTAACTACAAAGGTGTTGGTATTCGTTCGATTACTGGGTGCGCCTTCCCATAAACCATATGGCAGCACCGGTCGATCATTTGCGCTAACAGAGTTCAGAGAAGAATAGTCAACAGAGCACACCGCTCTAGCTTCACTGAAACCGAAGCGAGACCGGTCTACAGAGCCAGCCCATCGGTCCACTTCATAATAAGAATATTCCGGATCCGGAATCACTGTGGCTACATAAATTTTACAAAGACTATTGTTGAAGTACGATTCAATTTCTTCGTCCATCATAGCTATAAAACGATCTTTGAACACCATGGCTTGATTATCTCTTTCTGCTTCAGAGTTTATTCTGTCATAAGGCATCGAGTCAAGCATTGAAAAAAGCCTACTAGAAGCATTTTCTGCACATATTTCTGGACCTTCTTGAATATATTCATCGAGCCTTGTCAAAGCATTAGCGCCGGCATCGTCACCGTCGCCGTCCTCAATGCCCATTGCCGAATCCACAAGAGTCTTAATATCGTCACGAAGGTTCTTGTATTTTCTTCTGCTACAATAATAAAATAAAACTCCGTCGCTTGGAGAGGCCGGGCGACCGACTTCGCTGAAATACAACAAATTAGTTTTATCACACCTGCTTGAATTGGCATTTAGCGCCCTTACTCCACCAATCTCTTCAAAGTAGTTACTTAAATAATCCTTTGCTATATCAAAATTGTCTTCATACAATCCAGATGACATCTGTTGAGCAAAATGATTTGTATCATCATCATCGATCCCTGCCATACCAACGAATTGGGGCGTGTTGCCTGCAAATTCTACGACCTCGCGAACGCCATCAGCATTCAAGCCTGATTTGGGGACATAAAAAATAAGCTGTTGATCTAATTGTGCCAACCTATACAGACTTAGTATATCGTGCCCACTCGCGGCACTCCAGAAAAATGGATCCATATATGCGTTGTTTTCTTCTACAGATCTGTAGTGTGTATGCCATCGCTTCGTCAACTCCCAATCACCCCTCTCATACTTCTTGTAGACAACCTTTGCCGGTGTTCCATAGTCATCCTGTGATGGGTGTGCGTATGCTGGTGTGTTGTCAGGGCGGCTTCTCATAAGCTCGCGCATCTCTAGTCCGCTGTATCCATTGACACCTCCGCCGTCTGGAGTATCGCCTGTTGCAAAATATTGATTATAGTAATCTGAAAGACCGGCAAAAGTCTCACCATGAGATGAATTTACATGAGGGACATAACCAAAAATATCAATTGTTGCTTGAGGGTCAAAAGTTGTTGAACCTTCCCAGTCGCTCTTTTTTAAATTTCCTCTGGACCTTGGTCTGTAGATCCCGCCTTTTGTATCGCCGCCTGCCCAATATTCAGTACCGGCATCAGGCTGACTATCTTGAACCATTTTGCGAAAATAATTCGGCGCGTATTTTTTACTACGCTTACCACCCAGTGTTTTATCAGAGTGCCAATAGAATGGTGGCTTGATTGGTCCGTTTCGATTATTGAAAAATTCTGAGTTTTCAACATATGTGTTGCTGACGTTGTAAGGCGAGTCTTTTTGTGGCTCCATGCAATAATAATGCGCACCATCGTGATTTTCTGAGAATCTGTAGTGTTCAGATTGACTACCTTTTATAAACCTTGCGCTCCATGTATCGTACACCCATCTAGTGATAGCTTCGGTGGCGTTGTCAAAATGATTTACTCTTTCGCCGTTTTCGTCCACGTATCCTGTAAAGCTAAAATTGTCACCAGCAGGATTAACAAGCGTTTGAAAATCTGCTCGGATGGACGAAAATGCCTCTGCTGCATTTTCAATTCTTTCGGATGGGCTCATGGGCAATTCTGACTGTCCGGGGAAAGACGCGGGCTGATGCTCCATGGGAACATAATTTGCTATGTTGGTGTGATAAAGATGATTATATAAGAAATCGCGGTCTGTTAGAGACGAGTCAAATGAAGCCTGAGAAAATTCTGGTAGTGTTAACTCGCGCGAATCAACCACACGATAATTTCTATATATCCTTTTTACAACTTCAGGCTGTGTTCTAAGGGCGCCGTCTGCATTGTTGATGAGCGCACGCAAGCGATCATGGTATCTTACTGCTCTTGAATCCTCCAAGGTTACGGAAAACAATTGTGCAGCTTTATTTAGATTCTGTAGAAGACCCACACTACTTCCATACGCTTGTAGAACATACTGTGTTTCTGCTAAAGTCTCCTCTAGTTCCTCGTCGACCGGAGCATAGGGTGTATATTCTTGCATTAACTGCGAGATTTGTCCTATAATTTCTTCGTGTCCCAAATCATCTGTTTTGTAGTATTTTTTGTTTAAGGAAGCTAACACCTTATTGGGGTATTGTATGCCGTCGGCATCAACAAATACGGGCTCGCCAAATGTCGCAAGAGAGCCATTTTTTAAGATATCTTCATAAGTAAAGTCACTAAAATTCAACGCATATGTTCGGGGATCTAACTTTTCATTAGCAGCAATGCTATAGGGATGTCCACTGGTAGATGCTGCATAAATTCTCAACGATTGCAAGTCATTAAAATGAGAGATGTAGACGGGAATTTTTATGTTTGATATTTTTAAGACAACGTTATTATCTGTATCATACTCTGCCGTAACATCGGCAATTTCAAAAAAATCCGATAATGGCATTGATAATATATACTCGTTTGACCCCATAGCTGCTGTTGCTATTGCGCTCCAGTACTCGTTATCGCCGCGGGTACCTTCTTGTAACGCGGTGCGCTGTCCATCGGCATACAGATCAAATATTGATACTAAATCAACCTTTCTGGGTATGTCTGATGGTGCCGTTATATCAATGAGCAAGCTCATGTAAAGGCTTTCACCTTCGCCATATTCATCTTCTATTCTTGAAAACAACTCAGTTGACAATTCTTCAGGATTAAACCCCTCCCATGTAGACATGTAAAAGGATAAATCTACATCAACTCTAGTGAGATAACGAAATCCCTGATCCCGATCGAGCATCTCGGCTGGAGGACTGTCGGGTGGCGCCAAGGGGGCGGGAGGTGAATCGATAAGAGGAGCCAAGGGCGTGTCGACGGACGGGGCGCCCGAAGATGGTGGACTCTCAAGTCTAGTGAAGTGCAATTTCCTGTCTTTGTATATATCTTCAAAGTCCAGATACTTGTAAATTGAATCATCCTTGTTGACTGTGTAAAGAGTCATCTTTTCGATGGTGGGTGTAGGAAGGTTCCTGCCATAGTATTGAATGGCTTGTTTTTTTGTTAATCTAGGCATATCTCGGGCTCCACTGTACTTCCATAAATGTCGTTGTAGACGTCTGCTTCATCTGTTGGTTTGCAGTCCAAATCAATATCTATATAATACGATGATTTGTTGTATTCTTCAAGCGATTTACACACAATATCTTTATCTGCCATTTGGTCTGTCTTAAAATCAAAATAATATTCCACGGCGGTTTCAGGATACTTGCCAACAAAATCTGGTCGCGGGTTGGGTCGCGTCATCAATCCATCAACAATTTGCTTATCGACGTTCTCAAAAAATTTTCTAGTTAAATCTTCTGGCTGATTTGGCCCAGATGACGTTACTACAAACATTTCTACATCATAGTTTTCTGCTAAAAGCTCAGTGTTAACTTCATCTATATAAACTATTGGATCTTGAGAGGTCAGATATATAAATTTTTGATCGGCAAAATCAGCGGTTGAATTAATAGCTCCCCTGATTGACTCAGGACCAATTTGGTCACTTTGCCTAGTGGGGTGTCTAGCTTCTCTTATCTCTTTCCTGTAGTCCACTGTTATATTTACTTGGGGTATGCTTGATGTCAGCTTTCCTGTAAGTTCGTACTTTGTGCTCGTGCTGGTGATTTTGCCATTTAGTACTACGACTTTCCATGCCGGCATGACATCTTTTTCTTTGCTGTCATGCATTGCGTCACCAAGAGCGGCATCAAATCGAAAAATATCTTTTCTGGGGCGATATCTGATTGGTGTAATGTCTGATAGGTAGTAGCTTGTGGCGCCGTCTTGAATAATCTCAGACATCCCCGTGACCCCTCGATTGAATCCTATGTTTTCTACCAACGTTTGTCCCGTAGAATCAATGTCCTCAAATAGCGTCAATGTTCCAATGTACGGTGTTTCGTTTTTGATTCTCTCGTTTATTGAATTTTGAGACTCACTTATGTTGTTGTATCGATTGTCATATACTATGTTATCATCGTAAAACGCATAATACGTTGGCTTGTAGTGTCCTATGGATAACAAATACTTTCCATAATTTGTCAATTCGAAATCGTATACACTGTGCTTTTTATTGAGTATCTTGGTCATGTTATCTTAATTATCTCTATTATAAATATGTTTTTGGTTTATTTTTCAATAACCCACGATGCCGCTGCCGCCGGCGCCACCGCCTTGGTCACCACCGCCACCTTTTTTCAGCTTGCCCATTTTACCCATTGGCGGAAATTTTCCTTTATTAGGAATCCTGTTTTTCTCTTGCAGTTCATCCAAGTGTAAGTCGTTCATTTTCTTTCTCTTCTTCTTATCTAAAATTTGGTTTTGCTTGTTGCGCTTGTTCGTTGCTGCGTCGAAAGATTTTTCTTTGTCTCTGTCGTATTTCACATCAGCATCGAAAGTTATGGTCTCAACAATGGATATGTAGTCATATGGCCAGTTGAACTTAAGTGGGTAATCATTTGACGTGTTCCGAGAGAATTCTTTTTGATTATTAGGCTGGTCAACTTGTCTTGTGATCATATCTGCATACATTGTTTGACCGCGTTGTTTGACCTTAAAGACCATCCATCTCAGATTAGGATTCGAAAGTAAGTTGTATTCGGTCAATAGCTCTGTATTCATAAGAGTGTGGGCAGTCGACTCTTGCTCAAAGGCTGCGTGCTTGTAGTCGCGGGGTGCAAGGTTCTGCCAGATGTATGAGAGGTCGTCCTTATCAAGAGTGTATTCAAACTCGAACATGTACATGACGATTGGAGACACCTTTTTGTTGTTTAAGAAGTCAAACTGTGGCGGCAGCACATAGTCTTGCATCTGGTCTACAAGGCGTCTAATCGATGCTCCGGCGGTATCCAATGAGTCACCCTCAATGCTTCCCTCTAAGTTCTTCAGAGCAGCCTCAAACCTCTTTTGAGGTATGTTAATGAACTGCTTTCTCGATTGACCAGATTGAGCAGCGGGCTGAGTTTCTCCTTCTACAAGACCTGTTTCAATGTATGGGATCGCCACAACTGCTTCTTTGATAACTTGCTGATTTGCAACATCACCCAAGCGCACTGTAGAGTTGTTTTCATTGAAGCCGCAAAGATCAGCAAATGACTTCATATTCTTGTAAAGCAAGGGACCTTCTGCCGGTGTGTAGTTGTTATAAACCGACGAGCCGGTCACAACATCATAGTGGTTTTGCAGCCATTCGCGCGGAATCTCACCGATCTCCATGAAGATTCCCTTATCATCACTGTCGGGCAGAATACCAAACTGGTGCCACATACCTTGTGCCAATGAGCCAGACCCAAAGTGCGCGGGTACCGATATCTTTGTTGGATCTGTTGGGACCTCACCCAATACTGAGTGTCTTTCTAGCGGGCGTACGCCAGTATCAGCAAAGTTCATCATTGGTGTCTCAAACTTGGGCTGAATGACCCATCTTTGTCCTGTGCTTTCGTTATCTTGCGAGATTAGATTGCCAAACTTATCATATTTTTCTTTTGCCTCTAACTCAATACCGAACAGGTTAACGCATGAATCGACTTGCATGGCGTTGTCATTAATGTTTTCGCTAGCGTATGGTGTAAAGTTTCTACCAAAGCTAGGGAAATGTGCGCCGACGCTGGCTGTATTCTCTGTTGTGAATACCATTTGATCGCGATGAAGGGTTCTACGATAGAATCCATCTATCTTTTTGTGACCATGCATTGGAGAACCAGCATCATATCTTCTTTGGATAACTTGTGTTTCTTTAAGTATTCTTGCTAGATCATAGTCAACACTTGACGATGGTCTAAAGATAAAGTCAACCCAAGATTCTCCATAGTAGTACGGCGGAGTGAATGACCAGTTGTAGCCATTGAGAGAATCCTTAACACCAAATGACGAAGCCGATAGGTTGAATTCATGACCGCGCTGGCGGAAAGGTTCAGTGTAAGATGCGGAACCAAAAACTGTTATATCCTGTCTTCCAGATACGGCTGGCCCAAACGCTGTTGGTCGACTATACATAATAAAGTTTTGCTTGAACGTAGTGCTAAGTTCTGGGTCTTGTGGAAGTTCGTAGGAGCCAGATACGCCTGTAATTTTGGATACTGGTGGGGTGGAGGCAGAAGTAAAGTTTTTGAAGAAAGCGCGAGCACCATTTGAAGAGTAGAAATAACTTGTGCCATCCGAACCTTTCTCGTTTTCGTATGTTCTTGAACCCTCATATGATGTTCTCATACGCAAGCGGGCTCCGTACACTTCGCCGGCTCTAAATTGCTTCTTACCAAAGTCAACGCCTTCGCTTCGAAGCTTGGTGTATTCTCCATCTTTAAGGAAGAATTTACCAACCTCTGCAAAGAAGTTAGAAGAAATACCTTCGTAAAGTCGAGATCCTGCACGAGAGGCGATCGATGCTGTTGCACCTCCCAATATTGGCAATCTTGTTCTTGGGTCTACTTCCATATCAGGGAACCTAACGCCATTGATGTACCTCATTGGCTCCATGATTGCTTCAAACGGAACGCGGAAGTCCCAGAAAGCTCCGGAAATATATTCGGCTGATCCAACTGATGAGCCAGAAATAGCACCGCCGGTGGCGCCACCGGGAGTGGTCGGATTTGCCGCGGCAATCATGTAGTTTGTGGGCGAACCCGTAACTACATATGGGTTCGAACCGGAAGCCGCTGTTCCCGTAACTTCTTGCGCAAACATCTTATATCCATTAGTTACAACTGGATAGTCGACCGCCATACCGGATTTAATTGAATTATATAAGATTCCGGGAGCAAAGAGCGGCTGCATAACTGGTCGAGCGTAGCTGTACTGCATCAAGGCTGTGCTTGTTACAGCAGTAATATCTGTTCCTGTTGAGTCTAGCGAAGTAAATGTTAACGATTCAGCGTAGGATCTTGAGAATTGACTTACAAGATCTAGCGTTCTATCTGCCGGGTAGAAGCCCTTGTACGGATTAAACTTAATGGTTGCCTTGCATGTCAGTCTGATTTCGGAGCCTTTGAGGTCTGACATCTTCTTGACGTCGACAAAGTTTTTCATGAAATCAGAGTTAGAATAATCTTTGTAGAAAGTATCTTGCGAACTGCTCAGGTCGGTTCCGGGAATCTCCAAGTAATCAAATACCTGTCCGTCTACTCCAACCTTGGCATACTTGCTAATTTGTTCGGAGATTCTAAACTCCGGAACAACTGCGTACCCCTTAGCAATTGTCTTGATGTCGTACCTGAAGTCGTCGTAGTCATTATACCATGGTTCTGACGGAGCAGGCACAAATCCAACAACACCATTCGAGGTAGTGAGGTATCCTGCCATTCTTCCAGCTTCCCATGCAGCCTCTCCTGAACCAGTCATCAATGAAGCAGTAATCGGAAGAGAGCCGATTCCTGAGCCTGTTTGAGTAAGCACAAAGTTATTGGCTTCGATACCAGCAACATCTCGGCTAGTTGCCTGAGAAATACCAACTGGGCTGTGTGCTGAAAGTGGCGATTGAAGCATGTGCTTGCGGGCATACAAGCCTCCATTTCTAATCACTAACTGTATCTGCGAAGTTTCGGATGCAACACCAAATTGGAATGGTACTAATACAATGCTTGTGCTTGTACTAGATGTTGCGGGAACACCGAAATGATATGTGGAATACGTATTCTGTAATTCACCGGCGCTGTTCGAGTGTATCAAGCTTGAGCCGTAATAAAGCTGCATTCCATCAGTGTGCCACAACAAGCCACCTATTGAGGCTGGATCAGATGAAGCAGTTGAAGTTATTATCGGAGGAGCAGTTCTATCTAGGAAGTCTAGCGGCGCGTCGAGCGGCCAAATACTTTGAGTAATAGATCTGTTTACAACATCGAAATCAACATAGGATAAGGCACCAACTGAGTTTGGCACGCCCGCTCCACCACTAACACGTGTTTCTTGGTCGTTTCTCCAGAATTTGTTATCATACCCAACACGTGTCATTGATGAGGAAATAAACTCTCTTCGTGTTGATGGGAACAGGTTCTCGGAGTATAGAATCCAGTTAAGGTTTACATTTCGATCCAATCGCATGGCGACAAGCTGTTCAAATGGAGTTACCTCGCTATCAAAGTTAAGATTTGCGAAAACATCTAGCTCTTGTTCGTTGAACCCAATCATTTCATTGTTGTAAGTTGTCTTAAGTGTTACATTGTCGGGCTGCTCGACTAAACCGCCAAGAGATGTTGAGAATGCGTTTGCGTAATCCATGTTTATGTACGCTGGTCTACCCTTCAGAGACAGAGGCGGAAGATCAAAGTTTCTTTGTACATTGCCCATGTACATTGTGGAGAGTTTGTTTGTTCTCTTCTCGTTAGTAAGGATTGGGTGATCGCCTTGGCGCATGCGAACCCAGTTAGCGCCAGCATATTGATTTTGGCGCTTGTACATTAGGTTATTAAAAGCTGGAGCATTAGCAAGTGAATCGTTACCAACAATGCCGATTAAATCAGTATTCACATACTGACTGTTGGTTTCGGTAGAATCAGATAAGGGTATCTCATTTCTGTATCCCATTGTGTTGGTTGCGGCTACAATTGGCTCTTCAATGTTTAAATTTAGTCTACTTACCTGTGGAATAAATTTATTAGTGACAGCAGGCGATGCTGTTGTCACGCTCGGGAATGCCCTAGTGCTAGAGGGCACAGAACTACCAACCTCACTAGCGCTAACAAAGTTCAGAGGCTCGATATAGGTTGAGCCGCTTCGGAACAAGAAGTCACGAGGAGTGAATCCACAGTGCCACCATGATGCTGTCGATTGCAGCGATGCCGTAATCCAAGCGTACTGTCTTGAGTCGCGAGGAATCTGGTGCTGGATGAAGAAGTTGTCAAACAGAGGGCGAGCTTCAAAAGTACAATCTTCTCTTAAACCAATGAAGGCTGCTACACAACCTTTTAGCGGATCAGGGAATACTGTTGACATTGGTGCACCGGCGGAATCGCCGGAACCACTGCTAAAGCAGAAGTCAGAGGTTGTAAAATTCTCACCCATCTTGCAAACGGGATACATGTTGTTGAGAGGCTCACCGGAGTGATCGAAAATAATGTTATTACCTGAGATGGGCTGTCCGGGGTTAGAGCCATAACGAATCGCGTCGTCGTCAGAGATACCTGCTGGTGACGGGTCACCTAATGGATACCAAGCATGCAGCTTGGTTGGAGCAACGGAATACGCGACGGACGCTGTTAAATCACACGGCACACCACCGTTATATATTTCAGAGATCTCAGAAGCTGCAAGTGAACGGGTCCATATGGAGCACTGATCCAAGGCACCTGAAAAGTTTGTAGTACCTACTGCGGCATCGCTCGACTGCCCGCCGAAAGTATATACCTGATCTCCTGTCTTACGGGGCTGTGCTGTTGCTGTTGCCGTGTCGAAGCCCTTATACGCATAAGGCGAATCTATTTGTGCATCGTAGGATCGGATAGTGCCAGAAGATGCCATACTGACTACCGAGGCTGTCATATGAACACCATCAATATATATTCTAACCAAATCGTGTGAATCTTGAGTGCTATTCAAGGCTCCTTCGGTGCCTTGGAAAGTTACTGCATAATGATGCCATTGTCCATCTTGTAGCTGATTGGCACCAGTGACTGTGTAATCAGATTGAAGGGCACTACCTCCAAAACCGGTTGTAGTGCTGCGATATCGAGTTCTAACAACAAATTGATTATTTGAAACCTTGTCAATACGAATAAGAGGTGAACTAGTGGCGGCCGCTTTTCCAACGGTCCAGAAGGTCATAGTTGTCAATTGAGAACTTGGAACTGCCCAAAATGAAACAGTGGCACCATTTTTATTACCAAGAGTTCTGAATGATGCGGTAATAAAATTACTACTACCAGTATCGGCACTAGCCAGCACTGGACCTCTTGTTGACCTATCGAGGAAGTACAGCGATCGATCATTGTTTAAAGCTGCACCTGATGCAACGGGTATCAAATCGCACGAGATAGCTCTGGTTTCACAGACGTTATTCCTATGTATTTTATGAAATCCGGGTAACTGATTGTAAGATGCACCGGGGTTTGTAACGTGTAGCGAATCTCTTCCAAACCTAGCTGTGTGTCTGGCGTAGTGCGAGCGAAGACCGTAATCTTTGCCATGGATGTCGAATACACGAATACCAGCAGTACCACTACCTGTCGGCTCTGAAATGCTACCAGATGGTCCCTGAGACGTCTTAATGACGGTTGGGTATCGCTTACCTAATGTGTTGTAAACTGAGAATGTGTTTGACCTGAAATCTCTATATCCCGTACCGTCTGTTACTGGTCCTCCGACGGTGCCGAATCTAGTTGAAATTATTGAGTTGTTTGTTGTCCCGGTCAAGTAGCCGACATTATATTCATCTATAAAGTTAAAGTGACTCTCATCAGTTCGATGGATATCTAAAATAGTCCTTGTTTGGGTTGAACTTGTTGTGTTGTTTTGAAAAGCTTGCGCTGGTAACGCAGGTTGATTTTCAATAAACTGTCTGGGGTTTGCGTACGCATCAAACGAGTGGACAATCTCATAATTATGTTCGAAGTTACCAAGAATTGTTGAACCAGTCCGCATGCGGATGTTCTTGATATTGACAGGACGCTTAGCAACAAAATCGCGATAATAGACTGCTTTTTGAGAAGCGGTCATTGGGTACGCAGGCTTATCAGTTGCATTTGCTTCTGGCCACGGATAATCAGCAGAGACAAGACCAATAGCGCCCGAGAGGCGAGGTCCAGCGTCACATACACCGCGATATCCAAGGAGCAGCTTCCAAGCCTCTGGGCGGCTTCTGTAGTTATCAAAGCCTGAGTAAAGCAATCCCTTGTGCGATGCACTGACGTTGAGTGGCACGTGTCGAGATTGATGACCACCAACTGCATATTCAGTGAATGGACCTTGCATTGGCTTCTCTAAGTCGGTACCATATACATCATTGTGCAAGTTAGTTATTGTTACACTAGAAGAAAGGCTGCTTGAAATCCACTCATCTATACCGCCTCGGATAGTCCCGCTCATAATGTTGAATGGGAAAGCAAAAGTGTTCTTGGTGTTGGTGTAGTTGGTAAAGTCACCGTCGTAATCTCTACCCTGTATGACGCCTATAATTCTGTGTCGTTTCTTGCCAACGTTACCATCCTGATTCCATTGTTCCAAATCTTCAATTTCTAATAAGTCTTTATCATGAGCCAACAAAACGTTTGTGGGAACAAATATCCCACCATGAGTGTTTATCGGACCTGCAGGATATGTTGATGCGTATGCGAAGGCAAAGCTCTTGTTTGGTGGGAAGTTAACACCACCCTTGATCGTCGCTCTTCTTGAATTAGTAATTCCATCTACTGCAAACTCGCCAATCTCAACAACGCCATTGAACTGTGTTGATAACAATCTGTTTCGACGATATATGGTGCCGCCCACAGTAGTAAGATTAATTGCAGAACCAGAGAACGCAGGGCGACTCCATTTTATGTTTCTGATTTGACGACGTTTTGCGTCGATGGTTGCATCGCCAGAACTAATCTCATAAGAACCAATACCTTCGGCGCCGGGTTGGGCGCGTTTTTTCCAATAATCTTTATGCAATCTAGTCGGGCGTGGAGAAGATGGAACGCCACCAAACAAATCGACTTCATATTTTTTCGATTTTGCTGCAATACCCAACGCAGATGCTTCTGGTTCAGGTGCCTTAAACTCTAGTGTCGGGAACTGAGTTTTATATTTTGGTCTCTCTAATACATGACTCTCAATAGTGTTGTAGGTGTCATTTGCAAACTCTGCAGAGGCTGGCACCACTTGTTGGATAATGGTCGAGAGGGCGTCATCAAACCACTTATAGTATTCGGTGAACGCCTCAACGGTTCTTAAGTCTCCAAACTTTTCAAAATAAATATTTCTGAGCGTTTCCAAGCCCTTGTACTCGGCTCGATAACGGTTGACGGGATCACCAATTACATTGTTGAAGTCAATTGCCCCAGCAAAGTAATCAAGAATCTCCTCCGATATTGCACCGTACAGACTCTTCTCTAAAGTGTGAATATATTTTGGTACCTCGTCAAACAATCCATACAATTCATCGTCAGCAGTGAGAATGTGAACCATATCATCACTGGTGACAACTTCCGGATCAATAAACTTGAACTCATTTGTTAATTCATTTCTAACAACGTAGTCGGCACTAGTGGCGAATTTCGCTCCCTTACCCGGATATGGACGCCCGGCAATCTCGCCGGCCCAGCCAAAGTTGTCTCTCACGAATGTGGAACCAGAACTCAAATCTGTAGAGAAGAAGTTTCCTGAGCTATCTGAACCAGTTATCGTTCCAAAGTGCCAGTTCAAGGCTAAAGAATTCAGATTGTAGATGTCATGAGTGGTAGCCGCGCTATCAAACGGTGAGATGTTTTGATGTGAGCCAGAGATACCAGCGTTCTCACGATCAACAGTGTGCTGCTTTAAGCTCAAATTGTCGACATACTGAGTCCAATACTTCAGGCTGTTGAACTCAACGTCAGAAGGATTTAAGTTGGAGCCGGTTATGTTTGTGTTTTGAGCACCAACGTACAACCGCTTCCACGAGCGAATCATGTTTTTACCAGTTGCCGCGGCAATTGAAGCGCTGACCTCGAACTGATTTCGAATTGTTCCCAGAACATTGTTATAACCCCTGAAGACAACCTCATAGGCATAATCTTCTGAGCCTGACATAAAGCCGGGATTTTCTTTTGTGGGTCTCAAGCCAACTGACAGGTTCCAGTTTTCAGCATTGTAAACGCCTATGTAAGTGCTACTGGTCAGTTCGCCAAACGGGTGCGGGTCAAATGATGATGTTAGCAAGAAACGAACATTCTTAGAGCTTTCTTGATCTCTGACAGCATATACTTGGAAGTTAGCAACATCTTGCGCACCAGTAAGCGATGTAGTACCGCCGCCATATCCAGCACCCGAGCCCGTAAAGACAGTTTGCATACCAAACAGCGATGAAGATAAGAAATATCTGTCCATAGAATTCTTTATGGAGAAGAATCTAGGGAAGTGTACGCTGGCTTCAACCGTCAATCCGTAGGGATCTTGAGCACCAGCCACACCATCGGGGAATGCGCCCGGTAGCGCAGGCTCACCGGCGCCGGTTATGTACGATAAAGAATCTGATAAAGATGGGTCTTCGTCATTATACATAACAGCATGAAGTGCTGATGCGGTGTTAAAATTAAGTCTCTTTTTCTTCTTGAGTGTTTGTTTTAAGTTTGTGTCCAATTCATAGGTTTGATTATCTGAGTAAGTTTTAAAATATAAAAGATTGTCATCAACATTGAAGCACCTTAGAACATTTCTAACAGATGCCGCAGTACCTTTTGATTTAAAAATGTGGGTTAAGCTGTTGTAAAGGTTTTGATAAATGAGGTTCTTCGTATCATTTAGCTCATTTTCGTATAACTCAGAGTCGCTTCTGTCCTTAAACTTATCCAGTACATCGGCATCTATCATTATCTCTGGAGTCATAAGACCAAGAGACTGCGGTAGGTGTTGCGCAAACGGCAGTGGCTTATGTGATGCACTTGTATATTGTTCGTGCCTAAAAGACGGGAGCGCTGTTATTTGTAAGTACAACTTGTCGAAGTAGGCACCTACAATGTGCGCCATTTTCTCTAGATCACTCTCACCAGTAGCGTTGTCCTTACTCTCAGCTTCTTCAACTACCCATGATGGTATAAGATTGATAAACTGGGAACTGTTTTGCCCATCATGATAGAGACCCTTTTCTTCCAACTCGCTCTTAAGAGATACAACAGAAGGGTGTGTTTTGTATATAATTGGGTCTTCGTACTCACGTATAGCTGCCGATGCGGATAAAATTGCCGAGCCTGTATTTCTTGAGACAGTGGAGTATCCGGTCCATGCACCGTTACAAACTCTTCCACCGTAATCTAATACAACGCTGTCAATGCTCGAAGTACCTGTGATACCCTCGTTGAACTTATAGTACACCCCTAATGTTGTGTTGGAGATGTCTGTGTTTACACCTCCCCTAATTTGGGTGAACCAATTTCTTCCAATCTGTTGCCCATCGCGTGCAACTTTCCAGAATCTAAACTCGTCTAGCGAACCACTTAACTTACCTGCTCCCGCATATGCTGTGGGCAGTACACCGCCCTCTGCTGCGCCAGAAGGTGCTGTTAGGAGCGCACCGATTCTTGCCTGCATGTTTTTCGGGGACAACTCACCTATGTTTGTTGAGGCGTAGATGTTGGTGTCATCCAAGACGCCGTTTACATATAATTTAGCATAGAAATCAGAACCTGAGTTCTGGAACACAAAGGCGTAGTGATTCCAGTCAGAAAGACTGGATGACAAAGATGTAGAGCCGATTGACGATGTACTTATCTGCAGACATGACGCACTCAGTGTTCCTGACTGCACTGTAATCAAGAACGGAGATGTTGCGCCACCGGGATCAACATTTGCTTCAATTCTAAGACGTCCGTAGTCCTGCGCGGTGGAGGAACTTACAACCTCGTTCCACATGTCAAAAAATACTTGACGATCCGTCTGGGTGGGCGTGATATCAGAGCCTGTAACGGCCCAGAACTCAACTGTAACCCCTGTATCAAAGTTAGATCTCAAGTTTGAGAGTCGAGTGCCGCTACCATAATCAGATGGCAAGCCTGCGTTCACATATAAATTATCATCGTATACATTGTTAAATTGGAACTTACTGCTGTTCTCGTCGGGCAAAATCTTGCTAAGTGGTTGCGCCTTGCTTGTTGCAACTCCCGGACCACCTTTTAGTGTGATGTATTCCGGAGTCGATGGCACACCATACCCAACACTATGGTATGTCAGCTTGCTGGAAACTGCAACACTTGTTGGAGAAAGAGTGGCATATCCTGTTGTTCGGGGGTATCTCTTGTCAAAGATATATTTTTCAATATCTAAAGACTTGTTGTAAAACTCGGTAATCTCTGCATCAGAACCATCGTAGGGATAGAAATCAGGAATTCTATCTATCGCGCTCTTGTAGTAAAGATTTGCTGATCCAAACTTTGCGAAAGAAAACGGATTACTGTAATCTATCTGTGGAACAAAGGCATCTTTTCTGGCTTTTTGAGCCTTGAGATTTCTTGATGATTCTATGTCTTCTGTTAATTCTTTTTCGTTTTTATCTGGTATAAAGTTTCTACCAAACAGGTCCTTAATACTCATTATCCGCCACCCTGAACTTGAATAATTGATCTTGTTCTAACCAAGAAGAAAGTTCATCGTCATAAAATGCAAATTTGAGCCCATACTCGTAGCCGGGCTCAAGTAGTTTCATACTTAAATCAAAGTAATTTCCTGATACATCGTAAGATAAGCCGGTTGCGTTGTCGCTTCCTGTAAAGTACGGTATCACTTCTAAAGAGTCTAAAATCCTAACCACGCGGTACGAAGCACTGACAATTGGAACATGCTCTGGTGTAGTTTTTGCTTTTGTATAGATGGTTGGATTCCAATATTTATTTCTTACGTAAAGATTAAATCTAGCTTTTTCTGTTGGACTGTATCGCCTCTGAAGATTTGTTACGTTGATGAAATAGACGGGCTCTCTTGTGTCTGTGGTGGCTCCAAAATCTTTCGTGTTGATTGAGCCAGTAAATAAGAAAGTATTATTTGACCCGAGGGCGCCGCCGCTTCCTGTGTACCATACATCGTAAAGAGTCTTAATTTCAGATGTGGCGCCAGTTACGGCAATAGAGCAGGAGTAAATTCCTGTAGAGACGTAGCCACCCGTAATCGCATATTGGCCATCATATAGTTTTAACTTATGTCCATCGGGCTCTGAGTTGTCATCGGAGCCAGAGAATAGACTGACCATAATTGAACCAGTCGTACCTATCGAGGGGATGTTTGCCAGTCTTCCGCGGACGTAGTTGTAAAGATAAAGTGTGTTCAAGTTGTCTGGACCGGGAGCAAGGGAGCTACTAAAGTAAAAGTCTCCTCTGTCATCACGAGTAACAGAGTCCCAGCGAGCCTCAATTACCGGTCTCTTGTAGAAATATTGTGTGCCTCTTCCGAAGAACCTCTTTGTATAATAAGAGTCTTGAGCACCACCAGTATTGTTAATGATGCTGCCTGTGTAAAGCGGGGTGATGACCGTAGAGTTTGACGCTGAATAATATGCCTCAAATGAGGAAGAAAGAAAGATTCCAACGCCGTAATTTGTTTTTGTACCGGCGATCCAGTGTTCTACCAATGGTGATATATCTATTTCTAAATTCTCTAATCCGCTAGAGAACGTTTGTTTGAAACGAGGATCAGTAGCACCAGTTAAATATGAACCACCAACGGCTCCTACAGAAGAAGTCCAGTTTGTGGTTTTAGTTGCCTTAATCCAGTTTGAGCCGATGCCGCCCTTTGTTAAGTCTTTGTAGTTTTCTAAATCCAATCCGAGTCCTTCCTCCCACTCCTGCGAGATTGGGAGAATCTCTAGTGTGAAGTCTCTGGGGACTGTCTTTGAGGTCTCTGCATTGAAAAGCTTGAGATAAAATGAAACAGAACCGCTACCCGGTATTTTGTTTGCACTGCGATCAGCACCTATGGAGCTAATCGGAAACTGAATAAGTATTCTAGAAAGTTCTTGTGAACCACTGGCTGCTGAGGATGTTGCTTGCTGCCTTCCGTAAATGGAGTACGTCTCTATTATGTCTGCCTGACCGCAGTTTGCGCCAGTGCCGCGGGTGGTCATGCTTGGCTGATACGCATTTACAATTGTGTTATCTATACTAGCAGTGTATCTTACGAGAGCCATTATCTAACCTTCCCTATGATATCTGTGTCTGGGAATTTTAACTCCAGTATTGCATTTTTTGGAACCGCGAGATATGATCCATCAGTTGAGATATTTTTGTTAATATCTATGGATGCCGTTGAATATTCTCCGCCACTTTTTGAAGTGAGTGTTACCTTGATGACATCTAATACTCCGGAAACATTTTTTAGAACTTCATATATGTCGCTGATGTACAATGCTTCTCCGATAAAAAGTGGCTGTGAGAAGTTCTCTTTTAGAGCTTCTACACATTGATCCATAACAATAAACTTGTCCGACATCTTTTTGGGCTTAACTATGAAATTGATACCGAAATTCAATATGTAAGGATCTAAAATATCAATTGTATCATTAATCATTCTATATTGATTGATCCAAGTTTTTAAATTATTTTTAATAGTGGCATTTGCAAGTGTTAGTTTTCCTGACGTATTTTCAGAAACAACATACATATTCAGATTTCTCTTTTGGGAATCTAAATCTTTTTGAACCGACACTCTCTTGATAGAGCCAAACTTTGGGTGCATGCGATATGCTAAGTTTTCATAATCAGCCTGTGTGACTGCGCGGTTTTGAGTTGGAAACGTGTCGTAGACTCTTTGTTTTATTTCTTTAGTGTTGGGGTAAGTAACGTCACCAGTTATTGGTTCTTCGTTGGTTACCTCAAGAGAAGCTTGGACGTCATTAACAAGCGCTCCATTAAGTTGCTCTCTATTTTCAAACATGTAAACGCCCTGAGCAACAGAGTTTAATCCACCAACAGCAACATTAGAGCTAGTTCCGTTTGTGGTCCTGTATGTAACAATAAGAGTCGTGTTAGTCGGAACGATTCCAAAGCTTTCGTTTTCGCTCAGGCGTGTTGGATCAAAAGATGTTTTGCTAATATATGTTTTTCCAAATACATCAACCGCAACGTTTTGTGGGTTGGCAACCACGTCTGTGTTTGACATCTTGCCGCTTCCAAATTGCAGCGATACTGTGTCTCTTACCATCTGGGTTATAAATTTTCTTGATACAAGTGTTGGTTTTATAATTGATGGCACATTATCATTTTTGAAATTTGAATTTGCTACATCGCGGTATATCATGTCTTGAACCAAGTAGTCTACCTCGAAATACTCATTACCATCTGAATCAAATACGGATATAATCTCCGATACATTTTGGGCCGAAAGTGTTACTTTCTTGAACCTCTCAAAAGCGCCCACGTCAACTCTCTCTTGTCCGAACTGACCCGAGACCACGTTACCATACGCCTTCACAGCAAAATGGGTTGGGGCGCCTGTAGATGCGTTTGTTCTACCTACAACGAAAATGTTCCTTGGATCTGAGAAGTCAACATTCTCAGTCAACACAAAGCTATTTCCATCTTCTGAGCCAAATGTAGTTCCTCTCTTCAAAATGGGAATGTATCGAGTATCTGGACCTATGCCTAAACTGTTTGCTGGCACCAAGAGATAAAGCGCCACTCGACCATACGTGGAGGGTCTGCCGCCAAACTTATATCCCATAACAGCGCCATGGCGCACAACATTACTATATTGAAAAGCCGTGTCCATGAACGACTCATTGATGTTATAGTCCATGTAAAACGAAAGCTGATCACCAACATAGGCAACAGCGTCTAACATTAGAGCACCAAAAGATGCTTCACTAAAATCTTGAAACGAATCCGGATAAAATCTTTCTGCTATCTCAAGTAGATCTTGTTGAATCGTCTCGAAATCACGGTGTGTATAGTCGATTGGAAGAAGCTTTTTCTGATTTTTGGAGTTTGCCATAAAAAATCCTCAATTTAAATAGTGAATTCTAACAAATCTTGAATATTTAAATTCGGTATTGCATATCGAATATGAAGTCCCAATTTGTTATTATCGGGGTCTGAAGCTCCAAAAGAAATTTCTAGTATCTGGATTGCTGGTATATAAATTCTTGTTTGATTTAAAATATCGCGCTCAATCTTGGCAAATGTTCCTTCGTTGAAATTTTCAAACAGGTACTTCTTTATACCAACACCAAATTCTGGCTCCATTACTCTTTCTCCCGGATGAGTCAGCAAAAGCATTTTAAAGTTTTGCTTAATCATGGTCTTGAAATTCTTTATCATCGTAAAACCATCGATGGTGTCACGAGTGAGCGGTAATCTTACTCCGAGAGATGACATGTGTTTCCTCTTTTCTAATATTTAGATCTTCGTTGAATATTCAACTATCCCTTTTTGCACTCATTGCCTTCTGCATCGAATGGGTTTCCGCGGGCTTGCTTCTTCTGGAATGACGGTAAAATCTTGTAGGCAGAGTTAAATCGGAACTTATTAACGATACCATCAATCCACTCTCCGACTGGATCTCTGTCTCCATAGTCAGGCTTAGACCATTTTCTATTTCGATAATGAGTTCGGAACGCATTCTTCATGTAACGAGTGGTTTTTCTAAGTATTTCTTGATCCCATTCATCATAATCCAAGAATCCAAAGCTACTGAACCAGCCGTTTCGATCATCCTCTGATAGCCATCCGGGAATAAAGTCGACAGAGAAATTGAACTTGGGTCGCGTTCCTCCCCCTTGATTTTCAGGAATCTCCACTGACTCATAGAAAGCACCCTGTGAGCCGTCTGGCTTGCGTGGGCGCTTCAGGTGTAGACCGGGCTTGCCAGAATCACTAAAAGTCGGTGGGAACCCAGTTGGAAGGGTTGGAGAAGTTAAAGTTCCGCTCTCCGTAGTCCACTCACCAATCGATGGAGTCAAACCTATACTATTGTAGATAGCTAAAAGAGATAGCGATTTTCTAATTGAGAAAATGTATTGAGTTAAGAACTTGTATCTGGGAGAATCTTGAAGTTGATTGATCAAGCAGAGCAATATTGCACTGTTGGGCTCAATCCCCTTGAATCTTGAACAAGGCAGGTCCAAAGCGTCAACTCTCGTTTCTGCAACCGGGATCTCTCGTCCGTTGTGTAGCATTCCAATTTCAAGCTGATACTGAACGCCTAGGCGGCCTGAAACTCCGATTGGCTTACCTTTACCAACCACTTCGCCATCCCTAATAATATCCTCTAAGACTAACTCCATGGTTCCGGGGAAGTTAGTAGAAATGTTTCCGGGCAGACCACGAATCATAGCTACGCCATCAGCGTTGCTGTGCTTATCTCCATCAATGATAATGTGCTTCTTCAGATAAAATTCTTTTTCATCCAATGAGCCACCGGAGGTGGCGACGTCAACTATATCTCCAAGAGGCTCTTCAACATAATCGACAACACCGGTGGGCTGCTCTGAGTCATCATATTCTACAATCTTTTTGATTGTTACTATTTCAAGATTCTCAGCAAAGGGTATAAGTCGATCTTGTTCTTCCTCTTCGGAATGCTCAGCGCCGACCATGTAGATAATCTCTCCATCAACATCCATGTGTGAGTGATACTCTCCAACATACGGGTCTCCGTTTGGCAAGGAAAGCATATCACCAGTGGTGTAAGCAGAGACTCCTGCTTCAGCCGGCAAAGATCCGGGGGAGCCGGCTCTTGCAACTCGATGCTTGTGTTCCCCGTGCAGCTTCAAGTTTTGACCACCGGCGCAATACTTGTTGAAGAAATAGTAATTCATGTTCTTGTACTTTGATTCAATTCCACCGCGGTGAGAATTCTTTATAAAGAGTTTTCCGATTTCTATCAATTGCTCTTGTACAAGTTCTTGTAAAATAAGTTTCGCCTCTGACTCTACTCTCTTAACAGCTTCAAGGTTCTTGCTTTCGCGGAAGCTCTTCATAGATTCAAATGTACCGTAGTCCTCGCTATTAAAGTCATCAAAGTCCCATGGATACTTATATGATTTCTGCAATCTGTCGATTTTTTCGAGAGCAACACGAATATAGTCCGGCATCTTATCTAGCGTTATATACTCATCGTTAGGATCATCGAGACGGTCAATGTAAAACTGGACACTCATCTCCAAGAACGCATACCAGAACTCATTGTCGTTAAATGGGTTTAAGAAGTTACCGCCAGTTGTCATGCAAGATTCCTGCATGGATTCAACAATATATCCTGAGAAAATCTTGCTATAGTTGTTTTCAAAGTCAGGAGCAAAGGTGGCGAAAGTACCCAAAGCACGCAAGATCTCCACGTTTCCAAAGCATCGTATACCGCCCATAATCAAGCCACGAATTGCACTCTTACCAGTTCGGGGTAGAATCCTATCAAAAGGCAACTCTCTTGTGCAGTCAGGGTCACCAGTCAATCTGCTATCCTCGGACAATGAAGCATACGTATCCCTGACCATTTCTTGTACTTGATCAAACCCTATTATACCTTGCTGCTTGTTCTTGCAGGTGCTTGGGCTGCGCTCAGGGAACATAACATCTATCATGCCAACCCAACCGGTATTGGGGGGTGGCTTTGCATAGACCGGTGGGAACACGTAGCTTCCGCCATACTTACCGGGCTCAAGATAAAAAATCTTAGTATTCTCTGGAGTACCCTTTTCGGTCTCAATATGTTGATTATAACTGATTCCTAAGAATCCGGGAGTCATCCAAACCGGAACAACATCGTTATCGTCGTCCTTAACTTCAAGTTTCCAGTATGGGCACCACTCACCAACATCCGGATTGTCACCAATCCCTGCTAACTCTGGAGTCATTGTTACTCCGTATTCGAAGTCTCGTCTACTGTAGTTGGGGAATGACGCACCAAAAAGCCAACCAGTACTGTTGTCATATATTTCTTTAGAAAAATCTGTATAGAACTGCTGTGTTACTCGATCGTATTTTGCCTGTGCGGCGCCATAATCCATATCACTCTCAACACCAGACTGATCAACCAAATCCATGATTGCTGCAACTTGCGGAGGCGTGTTGAAGAATCTCTCAAAGTGTTTGTTCAACCTTTCAAAAGCAAATAAGTTTATTCCAGTCAAGCTATCATCGACTGACAAGAATTCGAATCTTTGTGACCCTATAATTTTATTGCCATCCTTAAATGCATCGGCAGCGTTTGCAAAGGCGTCCTTCTGTTGTCCGGGCGAAATGGCAGGATTACCGAGACCATATGCAGATCCTAAGTTAATAGCGCTCATAATCTCTACACGAGTATTATCATCAGGTCGGTTAACTAATGGTGAGCCAGATTTACCATCAGGCTGATAAAGATCTGCATAGAACGCATTTACTTGATATCCAAATCCCCACGTGGACTTTCCATCCCATATGCCATCCAATGCATTAGCGCCCTTATAATATCCCTTTGCATTATCTCTGAAGGCCAGAGAAATATCGGGCGTGTTCTTTCTTGGAAGCTTTGTAAATTTAACAGTGTCGGAACCAAAATTAACTTTAGTCTTAACATTGTAACCGTAGTTTGAAGTATCGACCAGTTCTACATCAGTATCCCACAAGAATCCGACGAAGCCTAATCTGTCAAAACTTCTGTTGAATGATTTTGCGCGGCGCTTATCATTTACAGACTTAAATTCCATGGACTTAGAGATGGGTCGACCCATTCCTTTAATTGTTGAACCATAAAGCGACGAAGTGGATCCGCCTTGAGCAAGGTTTCCAAGTGGATTGAATGTTTCTCGCAAGAAGCCACCAACATATTTTGGATAGGCACCACGAGTGTCACTGAAGAACAACTTGTCAATGACCCATATGATTATAAGCAAAGGAAGCACAACTATGTATGCAACAAATTTAATCAACCAGAGTGGAAGCTCAAAAGGATTACTTGGCACATCTGGTGGTCCGGGGAAGTCCTCCTCTGATGGTTCTCCGTAGTAGGAAACCCACTCAATACCACCAGCTACCTTGTCTTGGTGGACAGTCCATGGATTACCATAAGTGTCCGACAAACACATATTCATGAATCCCCAATCCTTTTGCTTGGAGAAGAAACCACCTTCTCCCAACATATCTGCCGTAAATGTGGCTTCCATCTTTTTAAGACCACCCTCTACGCCTAAGAGTGCTGCTTCTTTCAACTCTTCAGGCTCGTATGGTAGCAATCCATTTTCACAGCCGGGGTCTGAGAACACAGGCGGCATATTAGCCTCAACAAGATTTGGGATACCCATCTGCAGGGTGTTTCCAATATCTTCAAGATCATCTAATAACTGCTCCTTGGCGCTCTCATTGAGTGCTGCACACTGTGCTGGTGACATGCGCCCTTCCAACAATGCGCATCGTTGCTCTTCGAATCTTTGAATTTCTTCTGGCGTAGCACACAGTGTTGGGTTTGCGGGTTGCTGAGCTTCTTCGGGGAACGCCTCTAGTACATCTCTCATGTCTGATCTGACTTGTGCTGGCATCAGCACTCCAACATTCTTAAAGAAGCTTCCAATAGACGTCTTACTGGGGAACGCATCCCGGTATTCGGGGTAGTCATATTCAATGATGTTATCGATGAGGTCAAGAGCCGTACTACTTGGTCCGTCAACAAAAGCCTCAAACATTTCTTCGCGAGTCATAGAGTTAATTGCATCTGCGAAGAAGTTGATTGCTGTGTCTCTATCTGCAAGTGCGGCTCCGCCTACACCGAACTGGTCAACAAGCGATACAACCGTTTCTTCAATTTGAGATATTGAAGCTTGAGGACCGCAAATTGAGTCCCTGATAACGTTATACAAACTCTCTCTACCGCTGAGAAGTTCAGGTAACGAGCCGGCGACTGCGCCAACGGTTTCCAAAGCCTTACAGATAGCATTTCCAATAACCTCGCATATCTTAGCCAGAATCATAAGAAGGATTTTCACAAGCAACATTATCAATAACTTTTTCAAAAGTGCGAATATCAAACCAAGAATATCGCTCAATTTTGGCCAAGCTCTAAATGGATTCTCCATTCGAATCGATACAATGTCGTAAGGCTCGGAGCAGAAAGGCATTGTAAGACTCTTGATAAAGTCCATAATACTTGGATTAAATAAAGGTGGTGATGGACAGTCGAACAAAGCAATGACGGCGGAGATAAGCTGGGCTCCGGGGAAACTGCTTAGATGATCTAAGAGTGCTAGATAGTTGTCTTCGTATACTTCTACCAACCCAAGAACATACGCCTCTAAAACAACGTTTGGATCTAAGCCGCCTTTTTGAGCCGAGGACGGTCCACCAAGCTTATCTGCCAGTGTTCTGTTTTCAGTTGTAGGATCATAACTGCCAATACCGGATGCTTTAGCTGATTGAGTTCCGCCGAATGGACCGGGGCGAGCAGTTCTTCGTTGACGTTCAACAAAATCGTCGTCATCCCAAGGGTGAGTAATTCCAACACCACCGAAGAATGCATCTTGGTTTTGTGCTCTAGGTGACTTGTCGTCAACACCCTCAAACATTTTACCTGACTTAAGATTCTTTCGTACGAGGGCATCGAGTTCGGCGCGTTTCTCTGGTGGCAGACCCACGAAAAGTGCTCCAAAATCTTCAACACCCATCGCTTTAAGGGTGACTAATACAATCCTACCCAGTGCTTCGCCCAAGGTCAAACCCTTGAACAAACACTCCATCGCTTCAAACAACAGATCAAACAAGCCACAATATTTCATTGGACCCAATCCATGACGATAAAGCGAGTCTAAGGAACCCATTCCCATACCACCAAATCCGTGGTATAGAAGTGCTCTCTTGCACATGTTAACAAATATCGGATCTTTTTCGTCAACAGTAAAAAACTGCTGCATCTGCGCTTGACTTTCTTGGTTAAAAATATCCGTGAATGAGGCGCCGGGAGACAGTCCCATTTCCGCTAAATCTTTTCTAACTTCATCCGGGTTGCTTCGACATAATGTGTCGTGAAACTGCTTTGCAATTGCATCTCCAATACTGAAGACCTCATCAAAAATATCTTGACCAAGTTCTTTGAACTCGTTTTCTAGGTTTGCATTAATACAGTCACTAATAGAAGGCTTTCCAATTGGTCCCTCTGGCTTGTATGCGAATATCTCAGGTACTGTGTATTTCTCCAAAAACTCAATCCACGGCATTGGTCTACGTGAACTTGCATCTCGCATCATGTTGTTTTGTTGAGCAAAATACGCGACAGCGGTCTTATCGCGCCAACCACTTTGCCGGCGCAAACTTGCAAGCCTATTCATCCGATAAGTCTTGGCAGGTCTATCCCTACACCCTTCCGTAAAAATTCGCAGCTTTTTAATCTTGTAGTCTCCGGTGAAATGCATTTCCATCTTGGTAATCAATTCATCCGAACTGAACATATCGAAGAAGCTTACGCCTAAAGTAAATCCTCGTGCTGCTAGCCAATTATCTAGTTGATGATATGTGTCAGCTAGGATTCCTGCACCAAACAAACCATCATCGCCATAGTCGCCAAGGTTGAATACTCGCAAGTCGTCTTTAAATTTTAAGTTTCCTCCCTCAGTTGCCCTAAATACTTTCAAGTATCTGTTATAAAGATCTAGAGTTTTTCTCAACCTTGTAACATTTACTTGAACATCTTTTGCCATTAAGACAAACTCTTTGTCCTCTGGGTCCGGAGTGGTATCATAGTCGTCTGCCTCTTCCTCTGGCAGTGGTGGCAGGGCGTCTACATCATCAAAATCTATAGAGTATAATAACTTAAGTCGTGAGCCAGTACGAGCCTCTAGGTAGTAATCAGTGTAATCAGTCACAAGCATTATCTTTTTGACAGTTTCTGCTGAGTCATCTTTCTGAAAATGCTCAAGTAAAATTTGAACTGCCTGATAAGCATAATTTTTGAAGATTCCCTTGAGAACTTCCTCGGCTTCTTCTTCGGTCATACCTTCAACGAAGCCCGTGGTGGTCTCCGGAGTGACCATTGTTATCTGGTACTTACAGCTTTTTTCGTTTAAAATGGGTTCAAGTTGATTTCTCTCCCGCCAATTTGATATGATTGCATACGGATTTGGTACACAATTGCGACACTTCTCAATAGGAGGGGGGACGTCAACGCAGACATCCGGTAACATATCTCCATTCTTGTCTTGAAATTTTAAAAACTGAGACTCACCTTCGCGGGGACCCTGTTCGGTCGCGGGCACCATCGTTTTGTTTTTTGTTAATTTCTTTTTAGGATCGTTTTCTTCAGCCATGATATATCTCTATGTTAAGTGAACATTCCTGCTACAAATATACTTGTAACCACCGGAATTGCAGTAATTGAAGTTTACAAAATTCAAGTTTACGCGGGTCTGATACAACGCTTGCAAGGTCCAGTTTGACATCATAGCGGCATACCAACCAAAGTTGGGGAAAGATCCTCCCCAGTTGTAAAACGGTACCAAAAATGCAAGAATAAAATTATGATACATATTACACAAAGCATGTGCAGTGATACAACTGATAAGGGATTCGGTAACTTCTGCATATTCAAGCAGTGCATCACGTGCCAAATCACCGCGAACCGCGGGCTGCAAGTTTTGAATCTTCTCTAGAGGATGATAAATACCACCGAAAGTAATGTATGTTCCTGTGTGGTTACCTGCGATTAAGTTAATCTGTGGTGCCCTCGTAACGATTCTTCCGCCCATTGAGTTTGTCTCACCAGTCAGAGCATAGCCTTCCGGACCTTGAGCCTCGCCAGTTACGATGTTGACACCCTCGCGACCGATAAGTCGAATAGTATCCGCTTTTGCAGCGATTGAAGCTCTAGCCTTAGATGGCCCAGTAAAACCAGCAGCTAATCCAAAGTTTTTATCCACGTCAGTCAACTGGCTAATTAGGATACGAGCAGCATCAGCAAACATTGAATTGTCTACTACCGCAGTCCCCTCCTCGGTGCCGGGAGGACCCTTACCTCCGCGAGAGTTTGACATTCGACCAACAACCAGATCAATAGAGTTCGCTCTGTTGGAGCCTTTCGCTCCATAACCAGAAGCACAACTGTCCGGACGGTCGGTTCCTAAAACAATATAAGCACCCTCATTAGTTATGACGTATTCATTGGGGCACTGCTTGAACGCTATATTCTGTTGCGGCTGAGGAGTATGAAATATACCATTTTCAGCATACTGGGGGGTTATTCCGGCTTGCTGTCTTTGTGCTGAGGTTGGAGTGTTTTCTTCTGCTTTTGCTGTTTTTTCGTTATTATATATTTTTGTTGACATTTAACACCATTTTTGTTTATGCGGGTGAGCCGACGGTTTCGACTGGCTCGTCATCCATTGGAGATTCTGAATCATTAGCTGTTCCTTCAGCAACTGCGTTACCTGAAGCCAAGTACGCCACGGGGTCAACCGGGATTCCATCCACTCTGATTTCAAAATGTAGGTGAGGACCGGTTGATTTTCCAGTGTTACCAGCTAATCCAATTAACTGCCCCTTCTTGACAACTGAGCCATCTGGAACCGACCAATCGTCCAAGTGGGCGTATCGCGACTCAACTGATTTAGCATTCCCAACTTTACTATGATATAATTTTATATATTTTCCGTAGCCAGTTTTATAGGTCATATCATTAGAATTTACTTTTCGCTTTACTGTGCCATCTGCAATTGCATATATAGGGGTGCCTACCGGGGTTGCATAATCTACACCTTTGTGCATTTTTCGCTCACCAGATTTAGGATCATTTCGCATACCAAAGCCACTACTAATACGGAAATTGCCGTTTAAAGGAGATGACAAGACGTCGCCAATGTTTTGTACTATTTGACCCGGATCAAGACTGTCTAATGATCTTTGTGAGAAAACGGCGCTTGGCGAGGCGCATTTATATCTTTGAGCGACTTCGCTACTAGCATCTCCCACAACTGATGTGATGAAGCCGAAATCCGTGTCGTAGGAAAAGTCTGTCTTATTTAGTTTTAGAAACACCACTGAATTCTTTGTAATTGTGCGTGATTCGTCCTGATCGATTGCTATAGTATACATTCCTTGAATCAGGTGATTTTTAGTTGTTTGGGCTAATCCAGTTGAGCCTTGCGGGCATGGATCGGGAAGATAAGCATGTGGTGAGTTTTCTACTATTTTAACAAAGTATGCGTGTGTTCTTCCTTGTTGTCTTGTATTGCTTTTTACATAACTGCTCCCAACAAGTCCAGCTAGCTCAGTGTTGGTCATCTTATCTCCAGCAATTCGAGTCAATACAACGGCTTTAAACGTATCTTTTCCTTGAAAGGCGTCCTCACCGCCGGCTGATTTTCTGACAGCATCTCCTAAGAGATCGATACCGCCTAAGCCGGTTACAAGATCGGGGAACGAAATTAGGTCTTTAGCCATCTGCTGCTTCCCCTTGTATTAGATTAAATATACTGTCTTTGTCTTCGTCAGAAAGCTCGAAAGAAGTAGCTTGTTCTTTTTTCTGAATTGAAATTATCTTGACCAACTGCTCATTGGAGCGCTGCAATGTTTCGATATGTTTGGCGGCAACAGGGCTGAGGTATTTGTTTTGATCTGGAGACGTTGCTATGCAGTTAGCAATTTCATTAAGGAACTCTCGGGCCGACTTTCTATCGTCGCGAATGTTCCCAAGTGCCTCGTTTATTAATGATTCCAGATCGTTATTGCTCATAATGCCCCATTGTTCCAATTTTGAGTGAAGTAATAATACTTCTTTTTGAACTTCTTAAGAGAATTCACGATTTGCTTGGTGTTTAATCCAGTAATCTCGCGAAGGTATAAATAAATAGCCTTCTTATTAAAAATTTGAATCTCCTCTTTGGAATCAAATAAGACACAAATTGCCTGATATACCTTCAGATCGTTTTCCTTCATTTGTGAAGTATCCCACGATTTAAGTTCCTTGTAAAACAGTTCCCAGAATTCATTCTCTTCTCTTTCGCTGATGTATGACTCTGTGGTTGAGAGATATTGTTCTTCGTAATTTTTTGCTAAGTTATCAAAATTGACTTCTGTTTTGTTTTTTCTTTGCTGTCTTTTAACTTTGTGAATAAACCAGTTTTTTGTAATAACAGAGAAATAAGAGAAAGCTTTTGAACCTTTGGAGGGATTAAACTTATCTAAAATTGTCATCAGCCATATTTTGCATTCATCTCTCAAAGAGTCAATATTTGGCAGATTTGTAAACTTGTATGTAAAAACGATTTTATCAACCATCTCATTAAAAGCTGGTTCAATCCATTTTACATATAGTTCGGTTCTTTCTCTAACACAAGTTGTTTGACAATATCTTATGATTGCATCTTCATGATCTTGTGTAAAGTAATGATTTTTCTTACGACGTTTCTTCTTCGGCGTCTGGGTCGGTGTTTTCGTTTTCGGCATCTTCTTCAATTAGTCCATAAATATATTCGAAGGTCTCTAACTGTTCGTTAAATGACCTTGCATGCTCCATGAGTCCTCCTAGAGTTTCGTCTCCGTAAAACATATCAAGCTCATAGACTCTCTCAAGATGTGTAGCGAATGAATCGACCATCTCCTTGAAGTCATACATTTCCTCTGAGATGGATAACAATTTTACGATGGCGGTTCGGACGTACAGTCCTAAGCCAACATTTAAAACTAAAGACAGTGTGAGGATTATGGATATAATTGTTTCAAGATTTGTCATAAACTTTCTCTCTTATCTCTTTCTTTTGTTGTTCTAAAATTTCTCTATTTTCTTCAATAAATTTTTTAGTAATGTCGCCCGTAGTGCTGGAGGCTTCTTTTGTTTTGGTGACATATGGCTTGTTAAGCAATCGGACAAGACTATTCTCGCTACCACAATGTGGACACTCCTTTAAGTCATCTCCAATCATATGAATAACTTTTGTTATTTCATCGCAGTTTTCACAACTGTACTTAAATATGGGCACTACCGGTCTACCATATTTGTTAGGTCTTGCTCGGTAATTGACGAACTATCACTAATACGTACTGTGGGAGGGTTCTCAACCACAAGACCATCTTCTGTCTCAACTAATGTAAACCCACTAAGAATAGGCACGATGTCCAATTCATTAAGAAGGGATTCTTGAAGCGCCATCATGATAGCGCCCAAAGCTTGGTTTGATAAATGCATTTTTTTACTCCTATAAAGACTCTATGTCATTTTCATTTAATGTTATTATATCATTGTTTTTGTTTCTGTATACTTCAAAGTTTGTGTACTCATACACGCTTCCACCCGTCGATTTATAAAAATGAGTCTTGGCGTCAACGATTACTCCGGTGCCGGCGTCTTTTACAATGTCTCCATCGGCATAGTATTCATACCACTTAACGAGTTGCCCAACAACAAAATCATGGCGCGGCAATTGATTTCAAGTCCTCATCATACATCATTCTTGCAAGACCCTTGAACTTAACCTTTGGTTCCCATCCAAGTTTTTCTTTTGCCTTTGTGGGATCTC
>Ga0209645_1000110_pt1 | contig 40564 bp, 56 predicted proteins | sample ETNvirenome_6_30_FD_184070 | JGI IMG/M metagenome (GOLD analysis project Ga0209645, IMG submission 184070) | Marine viral communities from the Pacific Ocean - ETNP_6_30 (SPAdes) (version 2) | ecosystem: Environmental > Aquatic > Marine > Oceanic | place: Pacific Ocean | collected 2013-06-19
TCATTAACAACGTAAAAGTTTCCACTCTTACATTCGTATACAAACATTACCGAGAAGTTCGGTTCGATGCTCTGCTCCACGCCGTTAATATAGCCAATAGTGGCAGTAGGAGCAATTGCCATAGTGTTACTATTTCTGATTCCATATTTTAAAATGTGTTCTCTTACTTTTTTCCAATCGAGTTTTCCCCGCACGGGAGTCTTTGGAGACTTTTTTCTAAAATCTAGTAAGTTGTTGTAAGTGTCGATGGGTAGTTGACCCTTTTCCCACAGTGAGCCAGAATAAGTCTTGTAGCTTCCTCTTTCTTTAGCTAATTCGCTAGAAGAAAGAATCGCGTTGTAAGAAAAGAACTCTGTCAATTCGTCTATGAATTTTACAGCTTCGTCTGAATCGTATTGGACATTAAGAATCTGTAAAACGTCATGGGTAGCCATCATACCTAATCCAATTGGTCGATGTTGCATATTAGCATTTTCAGCCTCTTTAGTGGGATAAAAGTTTAAGTCAATTACGTTGTCTAAAAGACGAATAGCAGTCTTAATTGTAGACGCTAATAAATCTTTATTTAGCTTCTTTCCTTCAAGATGGTTTTTTAAATTAACGCTACCAAGGTTGCATACTGCTGTTTCCCCTACTTCTATTTTTTCTCCATCTTTATATTTTGATGGTTTTGTATGCAGAAGAATTTCAGTACATAAATTACTTGAATGAACAGTGCCTTGATGTTGGTTGCTGTACCGAATATTTGATGGGTCTTTAAAAGTTACCCAAGGATGGGATGTCTCAAATAAAACTTTCAGCATTTTCTTCCAAAGCTCTTTAGCTTTTACCTTGCGAAAATTTTTCAACTCTCCTTCCTCTGCTTTTTGGCAGTAGTAATCATAAGACTCTTCAAAGTCTTCCCCATAAGCTTCATGCAATTCTCTGCAATCAGAAGGGCAGAACATGTACCAATCTCCATCTTCTTGAACCTTCTTCATAAAAAGGTCAGGAATCCAAGAGGCAGTATTCATATCGTGACATCGAAGTCTTTCATCGCCGGTGTTTCGGCGAAGATTTAAAAAGTCTTCAAAATCAAGATGCCAAGGCTCAAGGTAAGCGCATCCAGCACCGGGCCTTTTGCCGCCTTGGTTTACCGCGACAAGTGTGTCGTTGAGGATTTTGAGCCATGGCACAAGACCTCCAGAAATCCCGTTTGTGCCTTTGATATAAGCCCCAGAAGCACGAAAATTAGTAACGTCAAAGCCAAGACCTCCGGCGTACTTACTTTTTCTGGCTTCTTGCCAGACTCCTTCGAATATTCCGTCGATGCTGTCATCAAATGTATTTAGGTAACACGAGCTTAATTGAGAGTGAGTAGTTCCGCTATTAAATAATGTAGGAGTGGATGGAGTGTAAAGCAGATTGCTAAACAGGTTGTAAAACTCAATTGCTCGTTCTTCTTTATTTTCTTCATTTAAAGCTAGCCCCATTGCGATCCTCATCCAGAACGCTTGGGGCGATTCGATTATCTTATTATTAATACGAATAAAATATCTATCAATTAAAATTTGTAGCCCAAGATATTTAAACTTTCTGTCACGATCAGGTATTAAAGCTTCCGAAAGTTTTTTTAAGTCATAGTCAAGTAGTCTTTCGTTGAGAATATCATTTTTGACCAGCTTCTTTACGCCATGTACGAAAGATTTTTTATACTGTAAATCAAAAGTATCTGAATCCACACTTTCCCTAAAAACTTCTTTGTAAAGTGCATTAACCGCTAACGCCGCCGCTACATTACTATAATTAGGTTCTTTTTCTATTTTGGCGCGAGCCGATAAAATTAAGGCCTCATCTATTTCTTTTGTTGTTATTTTATCGTAAAGCTGTAATTGCGCGTCGAGAATAACTTCACTAGCAGAGACGTTGTTGCCGTCAATACCAACACAAGCTCGATAAACGCATTTGTTTATCTTCTCTACGTCAAATTCCTCTAGTTTTCCGTTTCTCTTTTTTACTTTTATTTCCATATCTGTAGAAAAAAATACACCCTCAAGCAGGTGTGCGATTAACTATGTTACAACGAGACTCAAACGTCAAGTTATTTTTCAATTATCTCTAATTTTTCTTTTGTATTTTTCTGGAGATTTTTCATATACTGTTTAGCGCTTTTTAAACCTTCTTCAGTATGGGGAAAAGCTCCATAAGACCACTTACGAGTTGCAGACTCTATTAAGTAATACTTTTTACTTTTTTTGCTTTTTGGCATAAGAGTCTAGTGTTTTTACTATTTGTTCTTCTAAATCAAGAATTGACTGCTCTAAAATATCTAACTGGTCGTTCTCAAGAGAAATTCTTTTCATTAAGGATTTTACTTCTCGTGAGTATTTTAAATTTTCCTTGAGGTAAGACTCCTCGTCCATTAAAAAAGATTCCTCCTCGCACTCGTCTATTTTTTTAAAAACTTTCTCAGTTCTTGCTTCCCAAAATTCTATACTTTTGCAAGATAGTTCTATTGAATCAATTAAACTTTCTTTTTTTTCAAAAAGTGGTTGCAAGACAGAATCTAACTTACTCTTTTTTTTCATGGAAGTAAAACCTCTCTTATGATTTTAAGTTTGTGAGTCATAAAACTTTCACCTTGGTATTTTACGGAGTCTTTCGCTTTAGCTTCAGCATCCTGCCATATAGACACTTCGATTAATTGGTCAAGTAGAGATATTAATTGATCATGTTTAGCTTGAGTTAAAATCAAATCGTTTCTCATTTAAAAAAATCTTATTTTAAAAGTAGGTAATTGTCAAATTCAATTTCGCTCCAAGTTGCTGATGCTGAGGACTTTCTGTATTGTGAATGACAAACAGCAAGCCTCTGTTTAGGATCTTTAAATTCATTATTCATGACGGAACTAGCCATACATGAATTTATAAAATCTTCTTTTTTCTGGCTTTTCTTGGGAGAAGGAAGCGGCATATAAATAATTACACAAAAAAACCGGGCCAAGGCCCGGTTTGATAACCCTTTATTTAATTTTAATTTCTTTAGGTTTGTGTTTACTTTTCTTTTTGAATATTAGCCTAAATATCCCATTTTTCAAGGATGCATCAGCGGTTGATGGGTCGGCTTTTTCGGGGATATGGTATGTTTGTCCAAACTTAACCTCTTTCCCTCTTCTTGTGGTTTTACCTTGTAGGTTGAGGTGTCCGGCAGATTCAATATTGACTTTAACGTCTTCTTTAGTGAAGCCGGGCATTTCTACCTCAAATACATAATCCCCATTTTCCTCAATGAAAACAGGATCTAAAGTGTTTTGAAGTTCGTTGAATAATGGTGTTGCGATGTCTAGCAAACCCCTTCCGAAGTTATCATGTAAATACATGACTACTATTTAGCACGGGGCGTGCCAATGTGTCACATGCCTTTTTTTCTAGGAAATAAGCTAATTTTTAATTAGCGAATCGGGCGCCAGTGTCATAAAGTCTCATATGATAAGGACCTTATATCATACATTGACACTATATCTGTCTCAAGGGGGTTTTCTACATTAGAGATTTCGAAATATTCTTCGTCTATTACTTTCTCTACTTTACCGTTCCAGCCGCCGTTTTTTACAACACGGACATAAGACCCAACCATTTTAGAATTGTAGGAAATAACTTCCTTATTTGAGTTTTGCATGTTTATTCTCCGGAGCTGCCAAAGCCGCCCTCGCCTCTTTGTGAATCTTCAAGTGTTTTCATTTCGTTCCACTTTACATTAGTGTGGCATTTTTCTATTATGAGTTGAGCAATCCTATCACCCGGTTTGATATCTATTCTGTTAGCTGAACCAAACATAGCTTCAAAAGTGCTAGGCCTTAGATTATATCCTTCAAAATTTAAGTTTATCAATAAAACTTTTATTTCTCCACGATAACCGGAATCTATCACTCCAGCCATAACGTCTATACCTTTTTTACACGCTAAACCGCTTCTAGGGGCTATTCTTCCGTAAAAACCTTGCGGAATCTCTAGAGAAATACCGGTAGACACTAATTTACGTTGAAAAGGTTCCAATGTAACATATTCTGTAGAAAATAGGTCATAACCCGCGTCAGAACAGTTTGCTTGCGATGGTACTTGCGCCTCTGGGTACAGTTTTGAGTAATTAATTTTCATATTGAACGCACTCTATGTTATAAAAGTTAAAAATCTCTATAGCGCTTTTATCTCTTTTGTAGACTTCATTGTAGACTACTTTCTTTATCCCGTAAGCGGCTATCATTGTGGCGCAATAAGAACACGGTAAAAGCGTAACGGCAAGCATTTTAGCCTCATCTCTTTTTATTAAGCTTAAACAATTTGCTTCAGCATGAACCATAAAAGGTCTCCTATGGTTTCGGTTTCTCAAAAAAGCATGAGAGACATCTTTCCCCGGGGCTAAACCGTTATACCCCACCGCAATAACCATATTTTTTTCGTTTAAAGCGCATGCTCCAACTTTTTGGTAAATATCTTCGCTTCTTTCCGCCACAGAAGAAGCGATTTTTAAAGCATATTCTTCCCAGCTCAACCTCATCGGTTTATTTTTATCGTGAACCACCTCAAAAGTCAAGAAAAATCAAATTTTCCCCGAAAAAGAGGCTTGAGAAACTTTTTTCAAAAATACCTCTAAAGAAGGGTTGACATTCATGGTTTAAAGTTTTATAAAGGGCTTTTGCAGCATTGTCATCCTGCTGTTAAAAGGTGGATGGCCCCGTAATCTAGCGTCCGGCTCTGCTTCTCGGAGACTTTGCACCCGGAGATAACTTGAAAGTGAAAATTTTCAAGGAGTGTAGTTAAGGTGATGTCATATGGGTGGAAACTACCGCACACCCAAAAAAGGCTAACCGGGGAGTATTCTCAGGGAAAAGAAAGATTGCCGGTGTTTTAGTTAAGTCTTTTTTTAAAAGATACCGCTAAAACGGGGAAAGTCTCCGTTTCACTTCGACTTTCTAGGGAAAAGTTTATATATTATATACTATATTTAATGAGTTCTACATTTAAGAATATTGGTATCTCTGGAGTAGCTGGTTCAGGGAAGAATACTTTATCTGAGATAATAATTAAATTCTTGGAGAGAATGGATATCCCATGCCAAGAACTTTCCATTGCAAATAATCTTAAGAAAGAGTTGTCTCCAATTTCACAGAAACTTTATGGAATAGATCCTTGCTCATGTAGTAGAGAAGAAAAAGATATCATAAGACCTCTTTTAGTAGCCCACGGTGAGATAAAAAGGAAACTTTCTAAAGGAAAGCACTGGACTAATATTTTGCACAAGGATTTAGATGAAGAAAAAGTAAATATAATAACTGATGTTAGGTATTCTGAATACAAAGATGATGAAATAGATTGGTTAAAGAATGATGCTAATGGAGTTTTAATTCATTTATCTAGATATATTGAGAAGAATAATGATAGGGTTTATATTAAAGCAATGAATCAATCAGAAAAGAGAAATGACCCAATCATGAAAGATAAAGCTGATTTTGTGTTAAACTGGAATACTTATGAAGACAGTTCTCAGAGAATAGCTTCTACAGAAAAATTGTTAAAGTGGATAAAACGGTTGTATGTTTGAAGGGCACAAATTAGAAGAGTATTTTTGCGAGCCAGTTTTAGCTTTTTGTGGGACTGGGGCCAAATTAAATCTAACTTCTGAAACTATGAAAGCTTTTCATAAATTTAATTTTAATAGTTATGAAGCCACTTTTAATTATGAAGTTAAGATAGTTACTTTTCCTAATTTTCTGTTTACAAATAATGATGAAAGTTTTGATGAACCTGCTTTTTTAGTAGAGTTATCCATAAACTCTGATTTGTTTGATCAAGATAATTTTTTGGACGCTAACGTTTTTTTTCAAAATAATTTAGACGATTTAATAGAATATTGTATAATGTTACCACGTATGTTTAAAGAGCATCACCGTTATTTACTGAATATGGAAGGATTCAAATCATGTAAATACGGGGACTTTAACAAAAAAGTCACATTATGGAAAAGGGAAGCTGGGATTCATTAACAGATATTTGTCTAGTAAATAATGTAAAAAGCGTTAATTGCGAGAAAAGTCTTAAAGAACTAATCAAACGCCACTCGGGCTTGTGTTTTAAAATAATGTCAAGGTTCTCTAAAAGCTTTTATGCAAATAATCTAGACATTAACGAGCTTTATAATGATAAAAATTTGATTATATGGAATTCAGCAAACAGTTTTGATGAAGACAGAAAAGTAAAGTTTTCAACATGGTTAGCTAATCAGATAAAATACAGCTGCCTGAATTGCCTAAACAAAAAATCTAAGGACCGACTTGTAGTAACCGAAGACGAATCCCTAGATGCACTTAAAGAGAAAAATCCTTTTTATAACCGTGTTGAAACACATTCAAGTAATAATTTATTTGAGTTTACTGAGAATATTCTATCACAACTCAAAGACCCTAGAATAAAAAAGATATTTTCATTAAGGTATTCTAACGAAGAAAAAAAACCATCATGGTGTGTTATAGCTGATAAAATTAGCGTTAGCACTCAAACTGCGATAAATCTTCATAATAGAGGTATCGAAATACTAAGAAAAAAAATAAAAAGCGAAAAAATGTTGGATAACGTATAAAAAAGTGTTGACATGCGGTTCCAACTGGTATAATCTACAGATTCTTATGTCGAACGAACAAAAGACAAACGACTGGAAAGAGCGCGAATTAGGCGCTCTATGGGTAAAGAAGAGCGATAAAGGCTCTCAGTACATGACTGGACACATTGAACTCAAAGGTGCTAGCGGCAAAGTGCAGCTAGTAGTGTTCAAGAATCAGGGCAAAAGAAACGAGGATGGAACTTACACTAAAAGTGAGAAGGCTCCAGCTTTTCGTATCTTTCTGAGTGAATCTCGGGAAGAGCGCGAAGCAAAGGCTACCCAGCCTACCTCTACTGCTCCTGCTCAAGAAGCAGCAGCTACTAATTCGTCAGATGACGAAATTATGTTCTAATGTCCGATTTCGCCTTACATCTACCAATTAACGGTGTAAGCTTCGGTCAGGTTAGCACCGCCCTTCTGCGTGAATTTCACCAGAAGGGGGTGCAGCCTTCTATTTTTACAATAGGGCAACCAGACTTAAGTAGCCAAGATTTACCTCAAGATTTCAGCTCATGGCTACAGTCTTGTATAAATAAATCATTTGAGTCCTACAATCGGAATACTCCTGTATTTAAGTTGTGGCATCTTAATCATGATAGTTTGACGTCCTACGCTAAAGATCAAACCTTGTTGACTTTTTACGAGCTTGATCATCCTACTTCAATTGAAATAAACATAGCGAACAACCAGAAACGTCTTCTGGTGACATCTAAGTATACCCAAGATATTCTTTCGTCTTATGGAGTTGAAAATTGTGGCGTTGTTCCGCTTGGTTTTGATAAATATAATTTTACAAAAAAAGACACTTCATACCTAGAAGGAAAAATAGTTTTTAATCTAACTGGAAAATTTGAAAAAAGAAAACATCATCAAAGGTTAATTAAAGCTTGGTTGAAAAAGTATGGAGATAATCCTAAATATGTACTTCAGTGTGCGATAGCTAATCCTTTTATTAAAGAAAATGACTTTAAGTCGTTGATAGCTCAGACTTTAGAGGGTCGAAGTTATTTCAACATCAACTTTTTGGGTATGATGCAGAAGAATAGCTTGTATAATGATTTTCTTAACTCTGGTAATATAATAATTGGCATGTCTGGCGCAGAAGGTTGGGGTCTACCCGAGTTTCAATCTGTAGCATTAGGCAAGCATTCAGTTATACTTAACGCTACTGCGTATAAAGAATGGGCTAATGAAGAAAATTCAGTTTTGATTGAACCTAGTGGAAAAATTGACTCTGAAGACGGAATGTTCTTTAAAAAGGGTAGCCACTTTAACCAAGGTAAAATATTTGATTTTAATGAAGATGACTTTATAGAAGGTTGTGAAAAAGCAATCAAACGATATGAAGAGTCTCCGATGAATGAACAAGGGTTAAAACTTCAAGACGAATTTAGTTATTCTAAAACTGTAGATTCAATTATCAACATAATGCAAGATGCCTGAATATATTTACGAAAACCCTGAAACTGGTGAGCAAGTTACAGTTCTTCAAAGTATACATGAAGAACATGTTTATATTATTGATGGTGTAGAGTATAACAGGGTTTATACTATACCTAATGCCTCTATAGACACTAAAATAAATCCTCACTCAGCCAAGGATTTTCGTGAAAAAGCGAAAGGCTCCATCGGTGATTTATGGGATCAATCTGCCGAAGCCTCAGCTAAAAGAGAAGAACGCCATGGTCACGACCCAGTAAAGAAAAAGTTCTTTGAAGATTACTCTAAAAGCCGAAAAGGTGCAAAGCACCCCAAAGACCCCAGTAGGAACGTAGGTTCCAAAAATTTTACAATTGAATGATAAAATCATATTAATTAGTGACTTTTTTATTGATGATTTTGTAGGTGGAGCAGCTTTAAATGATGAAGAGGTTTTTGTTACCTTAAATAGGCACTACGACGTACAAAAAATCAAAAGTCGCTATTTGTATCCGGGGTTCATCCAAGAGAACCTCGATTCTTTTTTTATAATATCTAATTTTTTTGGTATTGAACCTTCTATACGTCAAACTATAGAGGATAATTGTAAGTACATTCTTTATTGTCACGATTACAAGTTTGTTCATCATACAAACCCTGCACTGTACCCTAATTTTATTGTCCCTCCCAACCAGCTAATAAATATTTCATTTCATAAAAAAGCTGAAGCTATAATTTGTCAAACAGCTTTTCAAAAAAATATTTACGACAAAAATTTAAACCTCCCCGAAAAAACAATCAATTTTTCTGGAAATTTATGGTCAGAGCAACACCTAAATTTATTAGAGAAGTTGGGGAATAACCCAAGAACTCTGAATAAGTGTGCAGTAATCGACTCTCCATATCCACAAAAAGGGACTAAAGAATCTCAAGAATACTGTAAGCGAAACAATATACCCTTTGATACTATAAAAGATCCAGATTATGAATCTTTTCTAAAGTTTTTATCCATGTATTCTTCTTTAGCTTTTCATCCATCTACTCCAGAAACATGTTGTAGGTTGGTTTTAGAAGCTAAGATGTTAGGGATTGAAGTTCACACTAATGAGTTAATTGGTGCTTCTTATGAACCTTGGTATGATAGAAATGGCTTAAGCTTGATAAACACTATGAGAAGTAAAAAAGAAGACCTACTAGAATTAATAAGAGATGTCAGACGGTAAAATAACAGTAATTTTAAACGGATATAGACGCCCTCATACCTTAACGCCTCAGATGGAGGCTTTAAAACGGCAGACTATTAAGCCAGACATGGTTATGTTTTGGCAGAATAAAGATAGTGATGTGAGGTTTGATTATTCTACTTTATCTAATTGTGTAGTTACCACTAGTAATGCAAACTTTGGAGTTTGGGCTCGATTTGCGTATGCTTTAAACGCTACTACTGAATATGTTTGCGTTTTTGATGATGATACAATTCCCGGGCCTAAGTGGTTAGAAAATTGCTTGGAGACTATTAAAACTAATGAAGGTTTGTTAGGTACTATTGGAGTCATATTTAATGATGAAAATTATATTAGCTACGATAGATGGGGGTGGTCTAAACCTAACGAAGTCACAACTAGAGTAGATATAGTAGGTCATAGTTGGTTCTTTAAAAGGGAATGGCTTGGAGCTTTTTGGAGGGAAGCCCCAATACCCGAAAGTAGAATATGCGGCGAAGATATGCACTTCTCTTACGCTATTCAAAAACATTTAGGGCTTAACACCTATGTACCACCTCATCCCGAAAAGGATAGAGATATGTGGGGGTCTAATCCTACTTTAGCTTACCAATACGGCGTAGATAAAAACGCGATATCTGTTAATTACCACGGGTCGCATTTTGGTGATGCCCTAAAATCAACTATTAAGAAAGGTTTCAAGTTAATAAAGTCGTGAAAAAAATATTAATATGTTATGGCACTAGGCCAGAGTATATTAAAATAGAACCTATAATTCTTCACGAGTTATCACAGTGGCTTAATATACGAACTCTATTTACTGGTCAGCATAAAGACATAGGAAAAGGTACTGTTAAACCGGACTACTCATTTGAGATGCACGATTGCGCCCCTAATCGTCTTAACTCTATTATTTCTAGCATAACTGGGTCTTACTGTTTAGATCAAGTTTTAGAGGATGGATTTACCCATGTATTAGTCCAAGGCGATACAGCTTCAGCTTTTACTTGCGCTTTGGCTGCATTTAATAAAGGGTTAAAGGTCATACATTTAGAGGCAGGTTTACGCACTTACGATAAGAGTCACCCTTACCCTGAAGAAGTTTATAGGCAATGTATATCAAGGATTGCAGATGTACATCTTTGTGCTACTAAATCAAATAAAACGAACTTACTAAGAGAAATGGCTCAAGGTGAAATACATATTGTAGGGAATACAGTATTAGATCACCTTCAGGATATTCCTATAAGCTATAACAATGATGTCCTTGTCACTTTACATCGTAGAGAAAATCACAAGTCGATTCCATTTTGGTATTCTCAAATAGAGGATATTGCTCAAGATAATCCTGATTTAAATTTTGTTTTTGTATCTCACCCAAATCCAAACTCGAGATGCCCTCTTAAAAAAGGTTTAAGCAATGCTTCAACGGTTGATGCTATGAGTCATTCATATTTTATAAAAAGAGTTTCTGCATGTAGGTTTTTAATTAGTGACAGCGGCGGAGTTCAAGAGGAAGCTTCCTTTCTTAAAAAGAGGGTTATTGTATGCAGGGAAACAACTGAAAGACCTGAAGCTCTGGAATCATTCAATTACCTTTGTAAAAAGATAGGGGATTTGCCTGAAATTTTTAATAAAGTGAAAGAAAACTATATTCCAAGCTCAGATTGTCCGTTTGGAGACGGTAAGTCTGCAGAAAAAATTCTACAGGTTATATGAAGATAACTGTCACAGGAGGAAGAGGTTTTATAGGGAGTCATTTTGTTGAATCTGCACTCGAACGAGGCTGGAAAGTGCATGATATAGACAAGATGGGTTACGCTTCTCATAGAGTGCTGCCTTGGGACAAGAATCCTAACTACTCATTAACACACGCTAATATAGCAAATGTTAGGCATATACCCACCTGTAATATATTGATAAATTTTGCCGCTGAAAGTCACGTAGATAATTCTATAACTAATTGCGCCCCTTTTATTGAGTCGAACGTTAACGGAGTCCACAATTTATTAGAACTAGTAAGAGTGACCCCTAAATACAAAAGGCCATTATTCTTTCATATTAGCACGGATGAAGTATATGGGGATATAGAAGAAGGTTCTTTTAAAGAAACAGATAAGCTTAACCCTAGCAACCCTTACTCTGCGACAAAAGCTTGTTCTGAGATGCTAATAAATTCTTATAATAGAACTTACGGCATTGACTACGTGATGACTAGAAGTGGTAATAATTATGGAGCCCGTCAATACGAGGAGAAGTTAATTGCTAAATGTATATCTTGTTTAAGGGATGGTGAAAAAATACCTGTTCACGGAGACGGTTCCTATGTAAGGGATTGGACATATGTTAAGGATAATGTGGACGGAATCATGAGCATCATCGACAAAAAGATAAAAAACCAATGCTTCAATATAGCCGCTAATAATTACATACAAAATATAGATGTAGTTCGGGCTATTATAAAAACTTTTAATAAAACGGATGAAGAGATACAATTTGTTGAAGATAGATGGGGTCAAGATATTCGATACTCAGTAGATACATCAAAGATAACAAAAGCTACAGGATGGAAACCTAAATATTTTTACGGCCTAAATTTAGATTTTATAAATGAAAAGTTATAAAAAAGAATTCGATAAACTTTTAAATTTAGTAAAGAGTGAAACTCCTTTTGCTTTTTCTAGATTTTCGGATGGAGAAGTTACTGTACTTAGAAATAAAACTGTAGTTTTAGCGGAAGATCATTTTATTCAAGGCGACATTCATGGGCCTAATAAGATTTATGCAAATAGCTACATGCCAGAAGAGCAAAAAAGTTTTATACCTGAGAAAAATAAAAAACAACACTGCAAATTGATAGACGCTTTTCTCTTCCAAAAAGAAAATTACATAAAAGGTATACCCGGTCAAAACAGTTTAGATGGTGGAGAGTCGTGGAAATTTTGTACTGAATTATACGGCACAGAAGACTGGGAAAATTTATCTTTTTCTAATGTCATGATAAACGGTAATTACAGTAGATTTATTAATGAAATGCTGCCCCTGTTTACTCAACGTGACATTGTTTTAGTAGCTAACGAGAACTCAAAGTTAGATAAATTACCATTTGAAGTTAAAAAGTTTTTTCCGATTGGCACCAATTGTATGGTTAATGATTTTGATCTGCCTGAAAAAATTAGCGAGTGGATAAAAGAAAATAATATATCCAATCATTTATTTCTTTTTTCTGCCGCTTCTCTTAGTAATTTTTTATGTTATGATCTTTTTAAGAATCATGATAATAATCAATACATGGATATAGGTTCTTCGCTTGGCCCGTTGCTTCAGCTCGAAGGTTGGAAGTCCAGTAGGACTTATTTATTAGCTTATTGGGGGAATGTTGATCACCCAGTACTTCATGAGGAGGATGTATGGAATTAGTAGAATGTAGTAATTTACCCGGAGACCACTGGTACTCTATTCTTGATATTAGGAATGACAATAGAGAAGGTTTTGGAGACCCTAGTATAATACCAACAGCAGCTCATCACGCCTATATGTTTAAAAACTTTTCCAATTACTTGGTGTGCGTTGATAGCGGCGAAGTGATAGGTTTTATAGGTCATGTTGAAAATGATATAAGACTAGCTACAAAGAAAACACATCAAAATAAAGGTGTCGGTAAGTTTATGGTAGAAGGTTTCATGAAAAAATTTCCAAATTCTTTCGCCAAGGTTAAAATTGATAACGAAGCAAGTAGGAGATTGTTTGAAAGTTGCGGGTTCCTTAAGAAATATTACATATTAGAGAAGTGAGAAATCCTTTTGAGATAGTTGAGTGGTTTGAAGAAGCTATAGCAGAATACACGGGAGCTCCGTACGCTATTGCTTGCGATAGCTGCACTGACGCTATTTTTCTTTGTTGCAAGTATTGCGAAGTTCAAGGCTCTACTGTAACAATACCTTCTCGTACATATGTATCACCGCCTCAATCTATATTACAGGCCGGTGCCAGAGTTGAATTCGAAGATATTGAATGGAGCGGTATTTACCAATTAAAACCACATCCAATTTACGATGCAGCAAAAAGGTTAACTTCAGGCATGTATATACCGGGTTCTTATATGTGTTTATCTTTTCACCACAAGAAGCCACTTAAAATAGGCAAGGGCGGAATGATACTTACAGATGATGAAAAAGCTGTAGAAACTATAAAGAAGTTAAGGTATGAAGGAAGAACAATAGGCGTGCCTTTTCAAGATGACGATTTGGGAGATGGCGGGTGGAACATGTATATGACTCCTGAGCAAGCAGCCAGAGGGTTAACCTTATTAATGGCTTATCCCAAACATGCCGAAGATCAAATAGAAGATCCTCCTTACAGAGACTTAAGAACTTTTAATTTATTTAAACAATGAAAATCGCTTTATGCTTACATGGATATTTTGTTAACTCGGGAGGTACTCAAGCCTCTATTGACGGCGCTAACTACATTAAAAATAACATTATTAAAGATAATGAAGTTGATATTTTTGTTCATAGTTGGGAGCAAACACAAAGTATTCAAGATTTAATAACCTCTACCTATAATCCTACAGAATGCGTATTTGAGGAACAAAACGAATTTGATAAAGAGTTAAGTCAGATTAAATTCTCTGATTTTGATGATAGCTTTGATCGTGCTCAAACGATGTATAAAAGTAATTCCCCTTTTCAAACTTTAAGCTTCTTATACTCCCGTAAACAAGTAATGAATCTTAAGAAAAATTATGAGGAGCAAGAGGGATTTAAGTACGACTGTGTGGTACTAGCTCGTTTTGATTTAGGGCAGCGGGGAAAAGAATGCCCCCAACAATACTATGCTACGGATATAAGGTTCGACCCTAATTTAGATATGAGTTATCTATATTCATGTTTTTGGGACCAGTTAAATTGGGGCTATGCTGATCATTGGTTTTACTCTAACTCTAATAATATGGATATAGTGGGAAATGCTTTTGACAAAGTAATCCCTTACTATCAAATTGACTCTGATTATGCTCGCGCCATAACAGAAGGATGGCCAGACAGTAATGTATCTAGTGAGTTTAGTAATGAAATGCTTAAAGACACTCCGTCAAAAGATTTAGTTAAGTGGGAAAAATGGCACTGCATTGATAACCACAAATACTACAAGTGGTATTTTATTGATACAGGGCTTTACAAAAAAAGTAAATTCGTATGATGACTTTAAAAGACGTTTCGGTTATTATGTATTCTCACCATGATTATGGTGATGTGTGGCCAATGTTTACAGGGCAAATAGATAAATATATTTCGCCCGAAATTAATAGGTTAATATTTTGCAACTCAACTACTAATACAATACCTGACAACTGGCAATTAATCGAGTATGAAGAAAACTTGTCTTATAATAAAAAAGTTTATGAATGTTTAGAGAAGGTAGAAACCGAATTTTGTTTGTATCATCAAGAAGATATGCCGCTTTATGATAGCCCTAATATAGAAGCTATAGAGTCGTTTCTTCCGGAAATTTCAAAAGGTGAAATAGATTTTGTTAAATTAATCAAAGGAGGAATAGACAATGATATCCCTTATAATTTCTTAAAAAGCCCCTATCTTTTTAAAATACCTCAAAACGCACAATACCTTTACGCAAATCAGCCCAGCGTTTGGAAAACTTCACGATTAAAACAGGTTTTCGAGCATACATTTTCACCTACTATAAGAGAATTTGAAACAGGCGCTCAAGCTACATGCAGATCTTTAAATATTAAAGGTTGTTATACTTACAATAATGAAAGTAAAAGAGGCGAACTACATTGGGACTCTTCAATTTACCCTTATGTAGCGACTGCTATAGTTAAAGGTAAATGGAATACGAGTCAGTATCCAAGTGAGCTTGGCGTCTTGTTTAAAGAATATGAAATAAATCCATCTGTACGTGGTGAAATATGATTAAACTTTTAATTTTAGATGTTGACGGCGTCTTAACTGACGGAAGAAAAACTTACGATGATAATGGTTTAGGATGCTACAAAGTTTTTTGTGATAAAGATTTTACTGCAATCAAACGTTTAAAATCTTCTGGTGTACGTGTGTGTTTTTTATCGGGAGATGAGAATGTTAATAGAGCAGTAGCTAATAACAGAGACATAGATTTTTATTTTTCCCGAGGAAAATGCAAGACTGAATTTTTAAGTATTTTAAGTGAAAAGTATAGTTGCCCAACTTCTAAAATGGCATTTGTAGGAGACGATCTTTTTGATTTACGTATTGCGCAAAGTGTTGGTTATTCTTTTTGTCCATCGGATTCGTGTTCCGAAATAAAGAAAGAGTGCACTCTAGTACTTAAAAGTAAAGGGGGAGATAACGTAGTAATGGAATTGGTAGATTATCTAATAGATTTTAATTTAATTCCAACAGTTGAACCAAAACAGGTACTGGAATCCGTCTATAAATTAGATGAAAAAGAAAAATTTTAAAATAGGCCTTTTCGGAAAATGTTATAAAGATAATATTTTTACAATCTCCAAATTCAAAAAAGGAGAAACTAATATTCCCGTATCCTCAGTCTCCCAACGAGGAGGTATCTATAATATAGACAGGTTAAAAATACCGGGAATTAAAACTAAAACTTTTGATGAAGGAAAAGTTAACTCTATCATAATCAACGAACTTGATAGTTCTAAACGTAGTTCGATACTTCATAATTCTTCTACTTTTGAAAATAAAGACACTTCTTGGAAGTCAACTTATGACTGGATTCACATAGCTTATGTAGATGATATAGACCCAGTTTATTTAAATGATTTTTCCCATGAAAATGTTAGTGTTGATTTCTGCACCCTTAATCCTAGAAAAAAATACCGTTCAATTATCGATGAATGTTCTTTAGTTTTTGATTCTAGAGAAAGAAAACCGCTCTACAGTGACATAAAAACCTCAACCCCACTTATTTTACATGATGAATATGGCTGTGAATGCATAGAAAACGGTAAAATTACCTATTTTTCCACTATAAAGCCTGTCAAAGGGCTAGAAGTTAATGGGGCAGGAGACATTTTTTGTGGAATATTTCTCTCTCAGCTTTATAATTTAAATTTAGAGGAGGCTGTAAAAACCTCGTGTCAGAAAACTACAGATTACTTAAAAGTAAAATATGAAAAAATATAACTTACTACTTCCTATCGCGGGTAAGGCCCAGAGATTTTTAGACAAAGGCTACACAATGCCCAAACCTCTCATCATGTCTAAAGATAAACATATCATAGATTGGTCTATGGACTCTATAGACATGGACGAATGTAATGTTATCTTTGCGGTACGTTTGGAACATATAAATAATTTTTCTATTGATGATATTTTAAAACAGAAGTTTGGAGAAGATATCAAAATTGTAGTTGTGGATCGAGTAACTGATGGTTCGGTTTCAACCTGTTTGTTAGCTAAAGACTTGATTAACAATGACTTACCGTTAATCATTTATACTCCTGACGTTTATTTTGAAGACCAGTTCAGTCCTACCGAAATTGACCCGAACTTAGATGGCTTTTTATTAACCTTTAAAGCTAATAGCCCCGACCATAGTTATGTAGAGCTTAATGAGTCAGGTCTCGCAACTCGTACGGCTGAAAAAGAAGTCATAAGTGAAAACGCCGCTGTAGGCGTTTATTACTACAAAACGGGCAAGATGTTTGTCGATTATGCAGAGGAAATGATTGAGAAAAATATAAGAACTAAAAACGAGTTTTATATTTGTCCGATGTATAACCTTTTGATTCGTGATGGGTTAAAGGTAGGTATTTCCCAAGTTAAGAAGATGCATGTTTTAGGGACTCCGCCTGAGTTGGAGTTTTTCGTTGATCACGTGACTAGTCGATTTGGCGATAAGCCAGTTGCAATTTGTGGAGATCACTCAGGGTTTGATATGAAAACTCTGGCTAAGAAGGTGTTAGATAAAAATGGAATACCTTACATAGATTTTGGAACTTACATTAAAAAAGATTGTGATTACAACGAGTATGTCATAGCAGCGGTAGACTCGATCAGAAATAAAACTTGTGATTTTGGCATGGGTTTTTGCCGAACTGGTCAAGGTATTAACATTCTAGCCAATCATCTTGATGGTATAAGATCAGCTTTAGTTATGGATAAATATACTGCTGAGTACGCTTTGCGTCATAACTGTGTTAATTTTTTCTCTATTCCTGAGAAGTATGTCTCTGAAGATACCCTTGATAATATGGTTAAGATTTGGAAAGAGACTACATTTGATGGGGGTAGACATATGACGAGAATGAAACATATAATGTAACAATGTTTGACCTAGTTATACAAGGGCCACTGGACAATACCTCTTTACAGCATGTAGGTAATTATCATACTCAATTCAAAAATATAATAGTTAGTCATTGGAAAGAAGACTTAACTGATGCTGTAAAATCCAACTACGACAAACTTAGTGACTGGAAAATAGTAAAAGGTGATTATGGGGGGCAGTACAAGCCTTTAGCTCAAATTACTTCTCAACCTCTTCCAGATTTAGACAGTACTTTTGGATGTGATAAAGAAAGCACATTTTTCTACAGTATCAGTTCTACATACGCTGGATTAAAAAAATGCACTTCTCCTTATGTCATCAAAATGCGAAGTGATGAATTTTATACTAACTTTAATAATCTAAAACAAAGATTCCTTAAAGATACTAAAAAAATGGTTTGTGGTAATATATTTTTTAAATCATGGGACTTCAAACCTTACCATATAGGTGATCACCTTTTTGTTGCTGAAAGAGAAGCTCTTTTGAAGGCTTACAACATTCTTTTTGACGCTTACACTGTAAAAACTCCTGACGAATATGCCTCTCAGGCTTCTTGGCTCAAACAGGGAGAACCTGACACACCAGAACAAATATTAGCTAAAAGTTTTTTATGCGCGAGAGGTGTTGCCGACAGGCTTTGGCCGCTAAAAGAGACTTTTTCAAAATACTTTGACACAGTTGATATAAATGAGCTCGGTGCTTACGAAGCTAAATGGCAACACGGAAATAAAGTCTATACTAGAGATTGGGAAGGTAACGGTACTAAGTTTACAGGTATAGAATGATAATAAATACTGATAAAAAATTTATTCATATTGCTATTCCTCGGACAGCTACTACATGTGTTAATATAGCACTTGGTAACCTTGAACACCCTGAACCTGACGAGCACCACTGTACTATAGCTGAAGTTGTTAATAAAAATCCTGAATACAAAGATTTTTATAAATTTACTTTTGTAAGGAATCCTTTTGATAAATTGGTAAGTACTTATTACGAATTTAAAAAAAATAGAAAAAAAAGATATTCTGGAAAAATTAAACATGAAAATCTTTTACTGAGTGAATTTGATGTATCTTCCTGTGACGTAGAAAACTTTCAGAACTTTTGCAGGAACCTAAAAGAGTCTCCTTGGGTTGACGATTTATTTTTCAAGCCTCAGTTTGAATACATTAATATAGACGGCGAAGATGTTATGAATTATATAGGGAGATTTGAAAACTTAAACGATGACTGGTCTAAAGTAAAAGAAAGTATTGGTATGCCTGAAGTAAACCTTGAACAAGGTATCGAGAATGAGCCTCGAGGTTTTTTTAGGGGATCACATCATCCTCCTTACTCAGAGATGTATACTTCAACAGAGATAAAAATAGTAGAAGATTTATACCATAAAGACTTAGAATATTTTAATTACTCTTTTTCATGACAGGTTTAGTTTTATCGCATTTTTATGTAGAGCCAGAGGACGCTGATCGAAAGTATTCTTGGATTAAAAAAGCTATAAATAAAAACCTGAGCCTAAATAAAAAATTTTATATAGTCTTGTGTGGCCATGGAGTTGCTCCTCCCGCCGAAATAAAGGGATTAGTTAATGAAGTTTATTGGGAACAGGATATTTTTCCAGAAGAGCTTGGCCGCGGCCATCCTAAATTTTGTATAGAAGGATTTAAAAGGTGCTTAAAAGCGGGATGCGAATTTACCTTGAAGAATAGAGCCTACGACTATATAGAGAATATAGAGCCTCTGCAAAAATCTACCTTAATAACTGAGCAGTCATGTTTGCAACAGCAGATAATAGGCGATCTTTTAATGTATGGTTCCACACAATACCTTTTTGATTGGTGGAGTAATTCACCATGGGATTATTCTCTAAATGGTATGAAAAACCTATACAATAAATTACCTGAAAATTTCTATCGTGATTTAAATTTTGTAAGCGCTGAAGAGATAGGATGGAAAACTTACGAAGATGACAGTAATGATTACTGGGGAAAAAGTAAAGGCTACGAATGGTATAACGGAAAAGGTTTTTTAAAATATGATTCTAATAGCACATAGAGCCAACTTAACTGGGCCTAATTACGCCACAGCTAATACTCCTGAGCAAATAGAGAAAGTTCTCGCTAAAGGTCTGAACTGCGAAGTGGATGTATGGAAGGTATTTGACAAGTTCTTTTTAGGGCATGATGAACCGAGGTACAAAGTCAGTAAGAAATTTCTTAAAAATAAAAAATTATGGTGTCATGCAAAAAATTTAGCAGCTTTAGAAAGTATGCTTTATAATAATATTCACTGCTTTTGGCATGAAACTGATAAATTTACTGTCACGTCCAAAGGTTATATTTGGACTTTCCCCGGTGAAGAGGTTGGCGATAGATCAGTTATAGTGCATAAAAATAAAGATTGGAAACTTAAATATGACTGTTATGCAGTTTGTACAGACTATATAGATAATATATGAAAAAAGTAATTATAACAGGGATACTGGGTCAAGACGGAGCTAACATGGCAGAATATCTTCTATCGCTTGACGAAGAAATAAAAGTTTATGGAATGATGAGAAGAAGCGCAAATGCTAACTTCGAAAATATAAACGATTTTAAAGATCATGCTAATTTTGAAATTTGTTGCGGAGATTTGACGGACGAAATATCTATTGATAAATTGGTTGCAGATATACAACCAGATTATTTTATTAATTTCGGTGCTAATTCTTTCGTAGGATGCAGTTGGGATATGCCCCTCCAAGTTTTTGATGTTAACGCTCTTGGCGTTATTCGCTGCCTAGAGGCTATCCGCAAATTTAAACCAGACTGTCGGTTTTACAGCGCCGGAAGTTCTGAAGAGATGGGAGATGTTGATTACAGCCCTCAAGACATAAAACACCCCATAAAGCCAAGAAGCCCTTACGGAGCTTCTAAAGCGGCTGCTAGACATATAGTAAAAGTTTACAGAGAATCTTATAATCTTTTCGCGATTCATAGCATTCTTTTCAACCATGAAGGAATAAAAAGAGGGGAAGAGTTTGTGACCAGAAAAATTACCAAGGGAGTTGCTCGTATTTCTCGGGCAATGGACCAAGGGAAGGAGTTTGATCCGATCCCGCTTGGAAACGTTAATTCTAAGCGGGATTGGTCGGACTCTGAGGATTTCGTTCGTGGAGTTTGGATGATGCTAAACCAAGAACAGCCAAAAGAGTATGTTTTATCAAGCAATGAAACTCACAGTATAAAAGAGTTTGTAGAGCTATCCTTCGAAGCGGCGGGAATAGAAGGTAGGTGGGAAGGAGAAGGGTTAAATGAAAAGTATGTCTGTTCTCTTGATAGCGATGAATTAGTTGTGATAAATAAAGATTTTTATCGTCCTGCAGAAGTGTCTCTTCTCTACGGAGATTCTAATCCGATTAGAAAAGAGTTAGGTTGGGCTCCTGAAATTTCTTTTAAAGAGTTGGTATCAAGAATGGTCAGAAAAGATTTAAATAATTAGGCTTGACATTGTTTCATGAATATGCGTTAATCTTCTTCCTATGGCGGCAAAAAGGAAGCGCAAGCTCACTTTAAATCAATTCATTATAAATAAATTTTTATTAGATCCAAAATCCATTTGGAAAAATAAAGGTTTAGTCGCCAGAGAAATGAAAATTACTAAAACTCTCATAGAAAAGTATCCTTTAGAAGTTTTTTGGCGAGCCCTTCCTTTAAAGTTTGCTATGGAGAGTTTGGTGTGGTTTATTTCTGCCCAAGGTTTAGCTTATCTTAAATTAGAGTTTGCTAAATTTTCTCTTGACTTACCTGCTCCAAAACGGTATGATGTACCGGATGTAAAGTTGGGTGAAGATAAAAAAGTTTCATTAAACACTAAAACTATTAAAGATTTCATTAAATATGGCAGCAAAAAAGAAAACAGTTGAAGGTTTTACTCCTCTACAACAAATAGAGAGTTATCTAAAAGATCACAAAGACGAGCATTTTAACTTTGAGCAAGAGCCTCATTACATTGTTTCCAGCGGCAGTTTACTTCTAGACATAGAAATGTCTGGCGGGATTCGCCCTTCGATTATTCGTGCTTCGGGAGTTTCTGAAGGAGGTAAAACCTCCTGCGCTTTATCTTTCGCTAAAAATTTCCAAGAAAGCGTGGAAAATAGTATGGTGGTTTATATCAAGTCCGAGGGAAGACTTTCTCCAGAGATGCTGGAAAGGTCAGGACTTGATATTTCTCCTGAGAAGCTGTTTATTTATAAAAGTAATATTTTTGAAAGCGTGCTTCAGTTGATGAGAGAGTTAATTATGAACAATCCAACCGAATGTAAATACTTTTTCATTATTGATTCAATGGATGCGATGGTTCCTAAAAAAGATTTAGATCGCTCTTTTGAAGAGTCAGACAAGGTAGCAGGAGGCTCGGTTTTAAGTTCTAACTTCTTAAAGAAGATGGCTTTAAGTCTTTCTACCAAGGGCCATATCTGTTTTATGATTTCTCAAGTAAGGAGTAAAGTTAGTGTGAATCAGTACGAAAAAACTGACCCTAAACTGACTAATGCCTCTGGTGGAAACGCGTTACTTCATTATTCTGATTGGATTCTTGAATTTCAACCAAGATATGGTGGTGATACAATCCCGCCGAAAGACGACAAGCCTGAAGGGCATTACTGTAAAATAATTTTTAGGAAAACTTCTAACGAAAAAACTGGAACCATAGTTCGATACCCAATTAAGTACGGAAGGACAGGGGGTCGAAGTGTTTGGGTTGAATACGAAGTATTGTTGATGCTTTTGCAATGGAAAATGGCAGAAGCTAAAGGGGCTTGGATTGTAATAGCCGATGAACTTATTGAAGAACTTAAAGCTGCTGGCCTCGAAATGAACTCAAAACATCAAGGAATTGATAATTTTAGGAAATATCTTGAGAGCGAGCCAGAGATTTGTAAGTATTTATTTGCAAAATTCAAAAACACCTTACAAGGAATTGGTAAGTGAAGCTCTATGACATATCTGGTAAACTGCGTTATAAAAGCGTTCAAAAGTATAGGATTGATTGGGAAGCAGAATGTAGATCCAATCTTCAGTACGAAGTTAAGCAGTTTTTTAAGCCTTACTGGTATGGTCAAATTTGTTACGAAGAGTTCCCTGTATACGGCACACGGATGAAGGTTGATTTAATTAACATGACTAAAAGGATAGCGGTTGAAGTTCAAGGAGCGCAGCACGATTCCTTTAATAAATTTTTTCACAATAATTCCCGAGCTAACTATTTAAGTTCTATTAAGAGGGATTACGACAAAAGAGTTTGGTTGGAAAACAATGATTTTAAAGTCTTGGAGATTTTTGAAGAGGATTTGCCATCTTTATCAAAAAAGTACATATCAGAGAAATTTGAGATTTCCATATAAAATAGTGTAATAATAAATATGATTATAAAAGAAACCCACAGAATACCTGACAACATACTAGATCAGTTGAGCGAATGGTCTTGTGGAGGTTTTGTACTTTTTAATTTTGATGAGGATGGAAATCCTCAAGTTTACTCTAAAGCGGAGGATGAACGCAACGCTATGTCTTTGCAATATCTAGTGAGTCACTGGTCTGAAGCAATGGAGGATATGAATTCTAATAGTTTTTCTAAAAATATAAACGAAGCTTTTTTAGCAGACGAAGAAGAGGAAGGTTTTGAAGAAGATGAGTGACACGAGTATAAACGATTATTATCCCACAGAAGGAACACCTCCTTCTCTCACTGCTGGAGAGGCTCCTAATTCCACCCCAGCACCAATAGAAGAGCCTGTAGTAACTCCTGTACCGCAGGAATCTCAAGCTCCAGCCGCAGTAGAAGACTTGGGTATTGATTTACCCGATATTCCTTTGCCAGATGATGAACCGATTGAGGATGATGTAAAAGATCAATTTGATGACGCTGCTTTTAATTTTGCCATTGTTGGAGTAGGGCAAGGTGGTTCTCGTTTGGCTGAATCATTTTGGAATTTGGGATACCGCAGGGTAGGAATTATAAATACTGCTCAACAAGATTTATCTTTAATCAATGTCCCTGAAGAAAACAAACTGCTTATAGGTGATGGTGGAGCAGGAAAGAATCCCGATGCCGCAGATGAAGTTTTCCGTACTCGTTATGAAGATATTCTAGATTTTTTAAAGAAAACTTTTGGCACTAAATACGAAAGAGTTTTGGTTTGTGCGGGTGCAGGTGGAGGCACAGGTGCAGGTGGTGTAGCACGTGTTTTAGAGATTAGCCACGACCTTAATCAATCTTTGGGCAAGGAAACTAAAGATACTGATGCAAAAGTGGGATGCGTGCTGGCTCTTCCTACTCGAGGAGAGGGTATAAAAGTTCAAGAAAACGCGAAGAAAACTGTAAATAAAGTTGTAGATCTTCAAAAGGCAGGAGTAGTCTCGCCTTTAATTATATTAGATAATGAAAAGATTAAGCAATTGTATCCAAAATTAAGCGTTAATCAGTTTTGGAGCACAGCTAATAATAGTATTTGCTCTATCTTTCACCTCTTTAACAAGATATCCGCTAAAGAATCAGCATATACAACTTTTGATAAAGCAGATTTAGACACCATCTTTTCGTCAGGTATAATCATGTTTGGAGCTACTCCAATTAAAGATACTACTGATACTGGAATTTCTTATGCGGTTAGAGACAACTTAAGAAAAAATATTCTAGCTGGGGTAGATGCAGCTACTGGAAACATAGCGGCTTGCATTATTATTGGTGATAAAGAGTCTCTTGATAATATCCCTCAATCCAGCCTTGAGTATGGGTTTGAGCAGCTCAGCCGCATGATGGGAGCTAATTCAACTGTCCATCGCGGAATTTATGCTGGCGCCAAGAAAGGCTTGGCTGTATATACAGCTATCGGCGGTTTGAAGGCCCCCGATAATTTATTTGATTTTTTCTTCGAAGCTAATCGTTCATACACGTAGACTAAATGCCCATATATTCTAATCAAGTCGAGACCCACGTCCTCGGCGGACTGTTGAAGCATCCCCACGTATTTCCTGAGATTGACTCTTTTGTTAATGTAGGAGATTTTTATAATGAAGTTCATCAAAGTGTATTTTGCGTCTTAAGAGACGCAGTTCTTAATGGCGAGAAGGTAGATCGCGTTCTAGTTGGTACTAAAATATCTAATCTTGGCATCTCTTACAAAGATGAGATCGATATTTTTGATTACTTAAAAGCACTAACAGTAACAGCCATAACTCCCGAAGCAGTTGTAGAGGCTTGTAAAGAGTTAGTTAAAGTAAGGGTGCGGCGGGAGATATATGAAACTACTGAGCGTATGAAAGAGTATGTTTCTAAAAACCCCAATGATGATTTGGACTCAATCATTTCCCATACGGATTCTATTTATGGTGATAAAATTTCTAGTTACTCTTTTAACGACGATCCAGAAAATGTATTTGACTCTTTAGAATACGAGATTGAGGAGAGGGGAAATAATCCTCGTGAAGATACAGGGCTTACTACTCCATATAAAGAGTTCAATAGATTATATGGGGGTTTGAGGAATGGTAACATTTACGCTATTGTTTCTAGACCAGCTCAAGGTAAAACCACTTTTATAAATGATTTATGTTTGGGAACCGCAGTAGCTAATGACGTACCAGTATTGGTGCTTGATACAGAGATGACGACTACGGAAATACAGTTCCGTATGGCTGCTGCAAACACAGGGGTTCCGCTTTGGTACTTGGAAACGGGAAAATGGAGAAACGACAAAGATATGGAAAGTAAAGTTAGAAACTATTTTTCTAATTTGAAGAAACATAAGTATTTTCATTATCACGTTAGGAATAAAACTATCGACGAAGTATGCGCCCTAATTAGAAGATGGCACATGAAATATGTAGGTAGGGGTAATGATTGTGTAATTGCTTACGATTACGTGAAGCTTACTGGGGAAAAAGTAGATAAGAATTGGGCTGAACACCAAGCCATTGGTGAAAAAATAGATAAGTTAAAAAGGGTAGCTGAAGAAATCAATGCGCCTCTGGTAACTGCGATGCAGATGAATCGCCAAGGAGAAAGCTTCAATCGTAACTCAAGTAGCCTTGTTGATGACAGCTCTGCTATTTCTTTATCTGATAGATTACAATGGTTCGCTACTTTTGTAGCTATCTTTCGCCGAAAGACTCTTGATGAAATCTCCTTGGATGGAGATAATTTTGGAACCCACAAATTAATCCCACTTAAAACTAGATTTCAAGGTAGGGATGCGGCTGGCCACCAAGACTTGATGAGGCGTAGAGTTGTGGAAACTATCAATGGGCGAGAGACTGAAAGCGAAAAGTTTGTAAATAATTTCTTAAATTTTAGGGTGGAGAACTTTAAAGTTAGAGAAGAGGGATCTTTGGAGGATATAATAAGGTTCGAGAACCAGTCTTTCAATATTCAGCAAGGTGATCAGCAGGGGGATTTCGAGCTTTGACACACGATTTAAAATCCATTCTAACTGAGATAGGGTATAAACTTCACGACAGAGGCAAAGAATATCGTAGTCGTGCTATTTATCGTGATTCAGACAACGACACAGTTCTTTCAATCAAAAAAGATACTGGCCGCTGGATAGATTTCAAAGAGCAGCGCTTTGGGACTTTAGAAGAGTTAATTAAAATAACTCTAAATCTAAAAGACATATCTGAAGCTCGCCAATATTTAAATAGGGAGTTCAATTACCAACCAGCTAAAGTTGAAAAAGAAACGCTAAAAACCCCTACCACCTTTAGTTCAAAAAATTTAGATTTTATCATGCCAGAATACAAGTACTGGAATGATAGAGGTGTTTCCACACCCACCTTAAAAAGTTTCCAAAGTGGGACAATGAAGTCTGGTAAAATGGAGGGTAGATATGTTTTCCCCATTTTCGACAGGGACGACAAAATAGTGGGTATGGCAGGAAGAGCTCTCGACAATGAGAAGAAACCTAAATGGAAGTTGGTCGGTGAGAAAAAGCTTTGGGCGTACCCATTAAAATTAAATTTACCAATTTTGCAAAAAGAGAAGAAGATAATTTTAGTTGAAAGTATTGGCGATATGTTGGCTCTTTGGGAAGCTGGTATTAAAAATACTATCGTCACTTTTGGATTGAAGGTCACTGCTAAAATAAAACAAATGCTAATAGCTATTCGGCCAAATACAATTCATATAGCCTTTAATAATGACGCTAATCGAGCTGGTAATGAAGGAGCTAACAAAGCGTACGCAGAACTAAGTAAGCATTTTGATACTGAACAAATTTCTATCTCACTACCCACTCACAATGATTTCGGGGAAATGAGTAGAAGTGACATCCTGTTATGGAAAAGTCAAAACAACCTGTAAAGGAAAGAATACTTTCCGCTTCTCGTTTAAAGACCTTGGAAACTTGTTCATGGTCTTATTGGTGCAATTACCACTTAAAACTCCCTCAGAAACAGAATGAGGGCGCATTAAGAGGAACGGTATGCCATCTAGTGTTTGAAATGCTTGTGAAAAAGAAGCACAAAAAACATTACAACAAGATTTTAAAAGCCAACAGTATCGAAGGTAGTCCCGCTATTCATCGCATGGTTATGAAGCACTTAACTCAAATGGAAAAGAGCTTTGATTTACCCATGACCAATCAAGAAAACACAGAATTGGTAGATGACATGATAATTGTGGGTTTAAATTGTGACTTTTTTGGCCGAGGAGGAAAGGTTGATAAACCAGAGCTGGAGTTTTTGTTAGATAGTAAAGACCCAAAATATAAAATTAGAGGTTTCATTGATAAACCCATCGTTTATAAAAAGGGTAAAAAAATAAAAATTGTAGATTATAAAAGTAGTAAATATAAATTTCGCGGCGAAGAGTTGCATTCAAACGTGCAAGCCATGGTTTATACTTTAGCTGCTCAAAAAGAGTGGGAGGGTTATGAACCCACTGTAGAATTTCAGTTTTTAAGGCATCCTCGTAGCCCATTGCAGCAACTTCAATTCAATAAAGAGCAGTTAAGGGGTCTTGAGTATTACCTCGCTCACTCTTTTCATATCGTCAATAACTTTACCGAAGAAACCGCAATTACCAACTACGCGGCTGATAAAAAGAAAGATGCTTGGTTATGTAAGATAGGCAAGTGGAGATGCCCTTACATTGACCCTTATGATTATTTCGTAGTTGTCAATGAGCAAAAAGAAGAAGTAAAAAAATCTTTCAAGAAGGAAGAGCTTCAAGAAGTGCTTGAAGAAGGTCAAAAGATAGAAAAACGTTCATACGAAGGATGTCCGAGGCACAAAACTAATTCTGAAGATATACTTGACATGTTTTCTTGAGTTTGTTACAATGCACGGATATGGACGGTATTGTACCTCTTTTTAAAAGTCACTACAGCTTAGGGAAGTCGATTCTGACCTTGTCTCTGCCAGATGCAGAATATGACTCGGAAGGCACAAAAGACACTTCGGATTCCATTTTTGAGATAGCTTTAGATAGATTTCATCATAATGATCCCGGTGCGTCAGATTTGTTTTTAGTTGATGATTGTATGAGTGGGTTTTTAGAGGCTTATACTAACACTGAAAAAATCAATAAAGCTCCCTACTCCAAAAAACTTAAATTAATATTTGGGCTACGTTTGACTTTTTGTCCAGATATGAATGATAAATCTGAAGAAGGTAGGAAGGATTCTTATAAAAATATAATTTTTGTTAATAACGTACAAGGGTACAAACAATTGATAAAAATCTGGACTACTGCTGCTCAAGATGGGTTCTATTATGAACCCCGAATTGATTTTAAAACATTAAAGGAGTTTTGGACAAAAGACTTACTTTTAGGCATTCCTTTTTATGACTCTTTTCTGCATCGTAATAATTTCACTGTCTCTAGTTGTATCCCCGATTTCTCATACGTGAACAAACCAGTATTTTTTATTGAAGATAATGATACTTTAATAGACAGCCTTTTGGCAGATAAAGTCCGAGAGTATTGTAAAGATAAATACGACGTTCAAGAAAGTAAGAGTATTTACTACAAAAATGATGAAGACTTTGACTCTTACCTCACTTTTAAATGCATAAATAAAAGGACTACGGTAGAAAAGCCTAATTTTGATGGAATGTGTTCTAATAATTTTAGTTATGAAAGTTATAGGAGGTTAGTCAATGGATAATCATTTATTAAGATTTCAAGAGAAGCAGTTTTTGTTTTATGATTTTGAGACATTCAATTTAAATCTTCATGATTCATTTAATCTACCTTGGCAGATAGCTGTTAAGAGGGTTGAGGTTGTAGGTAATGATGGTAAATTTTTCAACAAGGTACTTAAAGTGCAAGAGGAAGACTCTAAAGCCGAAAGTAAGGATTTTTATTTAGAATGGGATTCTCCCCTTAAAATTGGTGAAGAGGCTAAACGTATAACGAGATATTCTGAGCGGGTATTTCAAAGTAGGAAAATGCCTCAAGAAGAAGTCTTTAAAATTATATACCCATTGATCGAAGAATGTGACTACATGGTTGGTCATAATATTTTGGGATTTGATATATATTTACTTAGGAATTGGTACAGGGCCAACGGCAAAAGCTATTCTCATTTAGCGGAAAAATCTTTAGATACTTTTGCTATTGCTAAAGCTGTAGCTCTAGATTATAAGTTTAATCCCTTGGACTGTTCTTTTTTAGAATTCCAAATGAAGATGATTAATGTACGCAAACGTGGCATAAAAACTAGCCTCAGTGCTTTAGGTAAACAGAACTCAATAGAGCATGATTACTCGCGGCTTCATGACGCTAAAGTAGATATCGACTTAAACCACAAGGTTTGGGACAAATTAAAATATCAAATAGATTTATAAAGAATTATGTTTCAAATCTATAATAGGTTATGCCTAGTTTAGATTTTGTATACGACATAACCGAAAAGTTAGACGAAGAGAAAATTGATTATTTAGTACTTACTATACGCGACCACAAAAAAGAAAGCAAAGTAGATGTGTTTTTTAACGTGTGTCGTGAAAGTGAGCCAGTATTAGAAAAATCTTTAAATCAAATTATAGAAATAGTTAAAAAACGTGACGACACAGAGCCCCAAAAGCCAAAAAGAAGACGGCGCAAAAAAAGTTAAGTTATCCGATTTGTTCAAGAAGATTACCCTAAAACTTCATGGGGTAAGGCTACCAAAATTTGAAATAGAAGAGAAGCACCTCAAAAAGTACGCTACTCAAATTGAAGCAGCCGCCAAGGGCGGTGAAGTTGATAATAAAGTATTTTTACGAGCTGTTTGTGCTAAAAGGTTTTATGATCTAGGTCTACATAACAGACAGGATAAAAAAATGTATATAGATAGGATGGTCTATGAACTTGGCATCCTTGAAGAATTGGGATTTGTAGATTATATATTATTGGTTTGGTCTGTGGTTAACTACTGCAATGAGGAAGATATACCTTTGGGATTAGGTAGGGGTTCTGCTGCTGGTAGTATGGCTTTATATTTACTAGGTGTTACAGACATTGACCCACTTAAATACGAACTGTTTTTCGAGAGATTTGTTTCTAAGGCTAGAGCTAAAAAATCTGTAGTAGACGGGGTTACCTACTTAGATGGATCGCTAATGTGCGATGTTGATATAGATGTTTGTTATTATAAACGTAAAGATGTTTTAACGCATTTAAGAGAAAAGTTCGGTGGTAAGACATCTAAAATACTTACCCTCAACACTTTAAGTGGCAAGTTAGTCATGAAGGAGTGCGGTAAGGTTTTAGGCGGCAAGTCTGAAACAGAAATGAATGGTGTGTCGGCCTTAATACCTAAAGTTTTTGGTCAGGTCGAAGATATTGCGTCTGCTTGTGAAACTGTTCCTGACTTTGGTAAATGGTGCAAGAGGAATCCTCGCGTCTTTAAAGTAGCTAATAAGATAAAGAACCTTAATAAAAATAAAGGTGTTCACCCTTCTGCTATTTTACTTTCTTACGATAGAATGGACGAAAGTTGTCCTTGCGAATTAGACTCATCGAAGGAGCCAGTATCTTCTTTTGATATGGATTGGTCTTCGATATCTAATGTTAAATTGGACGTGTTAGGGTTGAGAACTGTTTCTGTAGTTAATGAATGTTGTAAAATTATTAACAAAGATCGCCCTAAAGAGCAACACATCACTCTTAAAACAATGGCGGCTGATCTTGAAGAAGAAGCTATTTATGACAAATTAAATGAACAGATACAACTTGGATTAAGAATAGGTATTTTCCAAATAGAAGCTGACGTAGCTTACAAAGCCTGTAAAGAAGTAAGACCTACAAACTTAGAGCATTTAAGCGGGGTGCTTGCTTTAGCACGACCCGGGGCAATGGATTACATCAAGCAGTATGCGGATTTTGTAAATACGGGTGTTCCTGAACCTACTCACCCAGTGTTTGAGACCGTTCTTAATAAAACTGGTGGCATAGTTTTATATCAAGAACAGTTAATGAAAATGGCTACTTTAATAGGCTTCACACTTGATGAAGCTGAAATTCTGCGCCGTATTGTTGGTAAGAAGAAAGTTAGCGAGGTAAAGAAGTGGAAAAAGAAGATTAGAGATAAAGTTAAGCAAAATAATTTTAAGGATCTTGTAGGCACTGAAGATGCAGGAGATTTTTTGTGGAAGGTATTAGAGGACTCTGCTAATTATTCCTATAATAAATCTCATTCGATTAGTTATGCGGCTTTGGCTGCTATTACTGCCAAATTAAAATCCCAACATCCTAAAGAGTTTTTCTTAGCACTATTGAGGATGACGGCTTTTGAGCCTGACCCGTTAACTGAAGTAGGTAAAATTAATCAAGAGCTTAGATATTTTGGTATAAAGTTGCTGGCTCCAAATTTACTCAAGTCCGAAATGGAGTATAGCATTGAAGGAGACAACATACGCTTCGGCCTAACAGCGATAAAAGGGATATCGGAAAAATCTATCGGAAAGCTAGAAGGGTTTAAAAACCAATACTCAAATAAGTTTGAAGTATTTCAAGGGGCTTCACAAGCTGGTCTTGGTATTGGTATATTATCGGGACTTATCCAAGCTGGAGCTTTGGAGGGTTGTCACGATGGGTCACGTAGTCGGACAGTGGCAGAAGCACAACTTTTCAATTTGTTGACTGATCGTGAAAAAAGTTATGTGTTTGAATTGGCTGAGGAGTTTTCATTCGATTTGATGAAAATAGTAAAGTATTTGCACGAAAAACATATTGATATAAAAGGAAAACCTGTGATAAAGGAATCCCGAATACAAACTATTCGCAGGAACTTTGAGCCCTACAAGCAGATATACTACAAAAACAAAACAAATGAGACTTTTGCAAATTGGTATTATGAAAATACTCTACTGGGATACACTCACGGAAAAGCTTTGCGCGAAGTAAGCCCTGAGTATTCTCACTTAGATTCCATTAGTGACTGCTTGATAGAGACAGAAGGTAGCCCTGTTTCATTTATAGGCACTGTCATAGATACTTTTAAATCTAAGAGTCAAAAAGGTACTCCATATTTCCGTATGGCCGTCAGAGACGAAACTGGGGAATGCACAGTGATGCTTTTTACTCAGAAGAATAAGGACCATATTCAAGCCTGCAAGACTATGAATAACGGTGAGCTTCCGAGCAAGAAGTCCATCGTTATAGTCAAAGGAACAAAGAAGGATGGTGATACTATTTTCGCCAATTTAATCAAAACCCAAGATCAACAAATTTATATGAAGTTAAGCGAGATTAAGGGTAAATAATTATAGATTAATCAGTCATTAACTCATAAAATACACTGTATATGATAAAGTTTTTCAAGCCCAATCCTCGAGTTACCGGCAACGGTTGTTCTTTTTCCTACAACTCCAAGGATCAATCTTTCTGGATCAATTTTGTAAAACAATCTTCATGGGAGAATGGTAAGGGTAAGTTTCAAGTTGGCCCCGATAAAAAAGCTAACGCAAAGTTTAGTGCTACCGAGATAGCAGGAATGATACAGGCTATAGACTCTAATAAGTCTATGAAAGACTTAGGCTTAAACGGATATCATGGTTATGATGGGAATACCACTACTTACAATTTTGGCCCCTACATTAAAGACGGCAATCAAGTAGGGTTTTCTTTGGCACTCAACCAGACTAAGGATGGCAATAAGAAGTCTTTTGTGATGGGCTTTACCTATCCAGAGGCTAGGTTACTTCGCGAATATCTCCTTACTGCACTAAATAAGAGCAACACTTACTCCATTGAAAATTCGTTTGGTGAGAAATCTGAAAAAGATTTTTAATGAAAAAAATATTATTTCAAACTGATTCTAGTTTAGCGAAAACAGGGTTTGGCAGAAATGCTAAAGCTCTCCTTTCGTACCTTTATAAAACAAAAAAATATGAAATAGTGCAGTACTGTTGTGGTACTGACTATGCAAATTTAGCATTGCAAGCTACTCCATGGAAATCTGTGGGGACATTACCAAGTGACCCCAATGAGCGCCATCGGATTAGTCAAGATGCTGGTCAAGCTAGGATTGCAAGTTACGGTGGTTACCTCATTGACAAAGTTATGAATGAGGAAAAACCTGATTTCTATTTTGGTGTTCAAGATATATGGGGTACTGAATTTGCTATTGATAAACCTTGGTTCAACAAGATTAACTCTGTCATTTGGACTACTTTGGATTCTCTGCCAATTTTACCGTCTGCTGTTAAAAATGCCCCCAAGATAAAAAATTATTGGATTTGGAGTTCGTTTGCTACGAAAGAGCTTCATAGACTTGGGCACACTCATGTTAAAACGATGCACGGGTGTATTGAGACAGATTATTTTTACCCTCTGGAAGACGCTGAGAAGAAGAAGTTAAGGCAGCGGCACAACATAGAAGAGGACGCTTTTATAGTTGGTTTTGTGTTTAGGAATCAGCTTCGAAAATCTGTCCCTAATTTATTGGAGGGCTACGCAAAGTGGAAGGAGCAAGAAAAGCCTAAAAAGAAAACGTACTTACTTTTTCATACTCATTGGAAAGAAGGTTGGAATATACATAAGCTTGCTGAGGAATACGGTATTGATAAGTCTGAGATACTCACAACTTACGTCTGTAAAAAGTGCGGCGATTATCAAGTGAAAGCTTACGATGGTGAAGACAAGGATTGTCCTAGCTGCCTCTCTGAAAAAACTCAAGTTACTACTAGCGTGGGAGCAGGAGTAAGGGAAGATCAACTTAATGAAGTATATAATTTAATGGACTACTATTGCCACCCATTTACAAGTGGTGGTCAGGAAATTCCAATCCAAGAAGCTAAATTAACGGGTCTAATAACTGGAGTTACAAATTATAGCTGCGGAGAAGAAAGTTGCGAAGAAGGCTCTGGCTCTTTACCTTTAAGCTGGTCGGAATACAGGGAACACCAGACGGAGTTTAAAAAAGCTTCTACTTGCCCTATCTCTATATCTACTAGCATAGATGTAGTTTACAATATGTCGGAAGAGGAGAGGAAAGAAGAGGGTAAAGTAGCTAGGCAATGGGCTATTGATAATTTTTCAGTTGAGGTTATCGGTAAGAAATTCGAGGAGTTTATAGACAATACTGATTGTACCGATTACAAATTTGAAGACGAAGAGGATAAATCAACTATTAAAAAGAATAACCCAGACGCTTTTATTCCTGCGATTGAAAATGATTCTGAATGGGTGTTGACTTTATACAAAGAAATACTTGCGACGGAAAACCATGTTAATGATGAAGGTTATAAAACTTGGATGCATTCTTTAGCAAACAAAGTTCCGCGTGAACAGATAGAAGATTATTTTAGAAAAGTCGCTCGAGATCATAACGCAAAATATTTTCCCGAGAAAGTAGAGGATAACCTAGATAAAGATGATGAAGGTAGAAGGATTGTTTATGTCATGCCTGAGAGTAGTGTTGATGTATTTTTATCCACCTCTTTACTAAAGTCCATAAAAGAAAAATATCCAGATTACAACCTGTACTTCGCTACTAAACCACAATATTTTCATATACTTCAGGGCAATCCGTATATACATAAAGTTATTCCTTACAACGCCCAGTTTGATAATGCTTTATACCTTGAAGGGATGGGTGATCAAAAAGGCTTTTTCGAGATAGCTTTTACCCCTCATATAACAACTCAACGGGCTAACAATTATATTCATAATTGCAAAGATATAATAGATAAGAAAAGATTATGCACATTTTAGAATCCTACGCATTGCAAAACGATTTAAAGATAGATAAACCTTTAATCTATGAAAAATATTTCCCCTTAACTATAGACAAGTTCATAACGCTTGACACGTCTTCGTTGGGTACGAAAGCTTTGAACTATGATCACTGGCAGTTGGTAGTAGACTTAATTTACCCAAAGCTAAAAGAGTTGGATATATATATAGTTCAGTTAGGCGAGAAAACAGACCAACTTCTGCAAAATTGTTATTCAACAATGGGTCAATGCAATTTTAATCAAAAAGCGTATGTGATTAGTAAAAGCCTAGCTCATGTATCTACAAATAATGAGAGCTGTCACATAGCTTCCCACTACAATAAAAAATCTGTAGTGGTGTTTTCTAATAATTGCTATACTGGCCAGTTTAAACCTTATTGGACAGATGAAGATAAGGTCTGTATTGTTGAGCCGCCTAAAGGTAGTGTTCGTCCTTCTTACAATCCTAACGAAGAACCAAAATCTATAAATACTATCGCGCCCGAAGAAATAGCTTCTAAAATTTTAGCGTTAGTCGGAGTTCATACTTTTTCTCCTGAGCTAAAGACAGTTAAGATCGGTAAGTCCTTTTATAATTCTCGGATAGATTCTGACCTAACTCATTTGTTGGACGCTAATAAATTAAAAGTTGCTTCGTTAATAGTTCGTATGGATTTTAATTTTAATGAAGCTAATTTAGTTAAGCAGTTGGAAGCGTGTCCTTGTTCTGTCATAACTTCCAAACCTATAAGTGATGAGATTTTAAATAAATATCACAAAAAAATTGTAGAGCTAGTTTACTATATAGAAGATGACCATAGCCCTGAATTTATCAGAAAGATAAAGCAGAAATCTATAAATTACCTTTTACGAACTCGAAAAGAAGGTAAAGAAATAAATGATTTAAAGTTAGATTACTTTGATTATGGCCTCATACAGCCTATAAAGGCTAAATCTCGAGATGATTTTGAAGAGCTCAAGGGTAAAAATAAATTATTTTATAAATCTAATTATTTTATTGTTCATGGTAACAAGTTTTATCCTAGCACCGCAGCTTTCTTAAATAAGGAGCAAGGTTCTCCAAATATGAAGCACGAAATTCACCCAGTTATTGATTCTCCACTTTTCTGGGAAGAAGAAGAACATTTTCAATTTTTGGCAAAAAAGTAGTTGACTTACCAACCTAAAAGTATTACCCTCTAAAAGACATATGGGAACTACAGTGATAAATAAACCTCCGGTTACTTTCAAACGTAATCAATACGGATTACTCGAAGACAAAAACGTAAAGTATGAGTTTAATGATGATGGAACAGTAAACTGGCGTAAAATGATTAAGCCAGAGTTCTTGGTCGCTAACAGAGATCGTACTGCTGAAACTGATATTTCAAAACTCGAAGATAATGAACTAATTATTTTGCTTGGGGGCTTGAAGGATTTAGCTAACGTAAGAGGCTATCATTCAGTGACTTACAAAATCCATGAATCTTCTCCTGAGTATGTTTGTGCTTCTTGTAGTATAGTTTGGATTGGTAATTATGAAACCGAGAAGGGAGAATCAGTTTTATTTGAAGCGCTAGCAGATGCAGGGCTCAAAAATACAGAAGGGTTTAGCCAAATGTATCTCGCAGCTATCGCAGAGAACAGAGCTTTCTGTCGTGCGGTACGTAATTTTTTGCGAATCAACATCGTCGCTAAGGAAGAGTGCAAGAATGTCAAAATTTCAAAACCAAGTCCTAACGTCAACGCTGCTTCTCCAGACATATTCTTATCTACTCTTATGAAGGAGAAGAATATAGATTTTGGAGCTATCAAAGCAAAAATGATCAAAGAAAGCGTCAAAGGGGCAGTAGAATGGAATTCGGTCAAAGATATTCCTCGCTTGAAGATGTTTGAGCTGATTGAAAGAATGCAGAAAAAGAAATGAACTACCTACAAAGGTTCAAGGTAAGCGAAGCTACTCTCAATAAAGCTCGCGATAGGTTTGAAAAGTTCCCCTTGTTAAATAACTCTATTAGAAATAGAGAAGGAGGGCTTGTTGGTTACATCGGTGAGGCTTTAGTATTGCACCTTCAAGGTGGCGAGATAAAGGATACGTACGATTACGATTTGATTAACGCTGACGGCGTTAAGATAGACGTAAAGACCAAAGAGCGCAAGGTCGCTCCTAGATCTAATTACAACTGTACTGTAGCTGATTACAACCCAAATCAAAAGTGTGATAGATATGCTTTCGTCAGCGTACTAGAAGACTACAAAACCGCATGGTATTTGGGCAGTATATCAAAAGAGGACTTTTATAAGAAGGCTGTTTTTTATAAACAGGGCGATCTTGACCCTGACTCCTCTCCCAGATATCCTTTCAAGTTTACGGCTGACTGCTACAACATTAAAGTAAACCAATTAGAATTATGAGCTTCTACTTAACTAGACCAGACGAAAGTGATTCCGAGAATAATAATGACTTTACCGCAAATATACGGACTTATTCGGCGCTATTTAAAATAGCTTTAGTTTATGGCTTTGAGCCAAAAGGGGATATACCGTTTTCCAATGATGGCGGCTGGGTAAGTGATGATGATGCCCTCTGTTGGGCTAAAGCCATTGAATCGTCTTTGGATGATATTCCAGACCAAAAAGCAGAGCCACTGCCAGAAAAGGTGGAAGAAATTAATTCTAAAATGAAGGCAGCATTTGAGTCTGAGGAAAATCTTGCTATGTTGAGGCACGCTATTCAAGCTAACCCTCACGCTTCAATACTAGAGGTATTTTCGGGTAAAGACGGTAAAGATTACTTGAAAGAATTTATTGGGTTCTTGAAAAAGGGGGGCTTCAGTACGTGGTAAAACAGGTAGATAAAGATTGGGGCTACGAAATATGGCTTAGTAATAATGAGAAAGAAAATTATTGCGGCAAAATGCTTTATATCGAAGAAGGTAAATCTACTTCAATGCACTTCCATGCTAAAAAGCATGAGTCTTTTTACATACTCGAAGGAATACTTTGCATATACATTGTAGATACAGCTACGACAGAGGTAACCCCGCATTATGTTAAACAAGGCGAAAGGTTTGTCATGGACAGGCTTGTCCCTCACAAACTTGAAGCACATAGTGGCCCAGTTAAATTTATTGAAATAAGCACCTTTCACGAAGACAGTGATAGTTATAGAGTTTATAAATGAGTAACGTTATAACTTTATTTATTTCTGATGATGAATCAGAAAAGGTACGAGAGAACGCTAAACTAGCAATGCTAGGAGGCGTTTCAAGGATAAGAAATAATAAAGAAAGGAAAAAGTCTTTGGCCGAGGATCAGTTAGTGGGACAAATTTCCACTTATGTTGGTTCGGTTTTTCTTACTGGGTCTGCGGACGGTTATTATAAAGCGAGAGATAAAGCTAACAAGAACCCCTATAAGGGAGATGGCGGTGTTGATATTATTGGCTTGCCAAATGTAGATATTAAAGGTAGTATGATGAGGTATTCCCAAGACCCATTGAAGTACCGTTTGTTAGTTAGGCCTCAAGAAAGGCATAAAGATTGGATTTACGTCCTTGCGATGGTTCCAAAACAAAGGCCGTACAAATGCCATTTAGTAGGTTGGGCATATGACTCCGACTTGCCTGAAAAAGCTTACAGTGGGGATATCAAGGCCCTTCATGGGGCTTTTGTTAAAGAGGGTCGTGATCTTCGGCCAATGAAAGAACTTAAAAATGAAATTAGCAATAGTTAGCGGCGGATTTGATCCCGTTCATGTGGGTCATATTGAACTTTTACAAAAAGCTCGTGAAATGGCTGATAGTCTTTTCGTGATAGTTAATAACGATCAGTTCTTAGAACGTAAGAAGGGTAAGCCTTTTATGTCTCTGAACGAAAGAATTGCCATCATGCAAGCCTTCAAGGGTGTTGAAGTGGCTTTGGAATCAGTAGATGAAGATGATACTGTTTGCGAAACATTAACTTGGTTATACGCAGCTTATAAACCAAAATTTAAGGAAATGTTTTTTTGCAACGGGGGAGACAGGACGTCAGGAGACGATACCCCCGAGCATGAAATATGCTTAAAGATAGGCATCAAACCTATTTATGGATTGGGAGCTAAGATACAAAGCAGTAGCGAACTCATTAAAAAACTATGAAAAATATGAAGTACGTAATACTATCAATGCTATTCTCTGTTTCTGTTTTTACGCAGACAGAAGAAAATAGGTCGTTTGTAGCTTTTGCTAACAGCTACATTCCAGAGTTAGATGAAAGAGTCTTAACTCGCGAAGAAATGTGGAAAGAGCCGGTAGGCAAGGAATATTTCCCGATTAATGACATCATAACAAAGAAGACTTTATTCATCCCAAAGAGCGGAGCAAATAAAGCATTCTATCAGTCCCTTAACTATTATAATAGAAATCTTTTCATGGCGCTAAAAGAAGCCGCAAAGAAAGCGAGAGAAGATAAGAAGGTGATCTATGTCAATATCGTGGCTGGAGAGAATATACCCGCTCATACTTTTGGAGGCAGGAATAATACATACAAAGCTTCTGAATATACAGAAGGACAGTGGACTGTGTTTGGCATAGACCAGAAAGGAGTTTTAGTCCAAGACCATTATCAACATGGTCAGTACGGTAAAGTTGGCCGTGACGGTATTTCTTATCAGCACGCTATAAAAACTTTCAAAGCCACCGCTTTGCGTAAAGCTGCAATGAGAGCTGAAAAGAGCGACAAAGAAAACGATTGGCATGTAGTATTTGACTTGGGCGATGGAGCTAGCCAGACCTATACCTTTGACACTTTCGTTGAATACGAAGAATTTTACAATTTAACTAGACTGTATGAGCAAGATAAGAGCAAGTACAAGGTGAAAAAAGTAAAAGCGCCTAAACCTTTAGTTAAAAAATAAATTATGAAATCATTCATTAACTTTGAGTACATGATTACTCCGGGGATCTTAAAGATTCTTTGTTACGTTGGGGCAGTCGTTACTGTCGTTATGGGAATTTTAGCTCTTTTTTCGGGAGCTTCCGATGCGGTGACAGCCGGAATTAGTCTGATGGTTTTGGGGCCAATAGCTTGCCGTATTTATACAGAGCTGTTGTTGGTCATCTTTGAAATTCACAAGACGTTAAAAGAAATCCGAGATAAATAATATGGAAACAGAAATTAGTCCTATTCAGTTGGTGCTGGCGCTCCCTTCGCTAGTGTGTCTTATTATTGTTATTGTTAACATGTTCCAAAATGGTAGTAGCGGATTAGGTATAGCTACTATAATTCTTACGCTCCTTTGCGGCATCGGCAGTCTAATCGCTTTTGTTTGGGGCTGGATGAACATGGGAGGCAAAGTTATGATCGCTTGGACAATCTTGACCATAGCTGGAATTATAGCTAGCGTAGGGGGTGTTTAGCATATTTGGGTAACGTGGTTGCCCCGTCGTGAGTTGAACATCGCGGCGGGGCATTTTTTTATGAATTTATTTACACAATTGGCGATAAACAGTTTTAAAAGTTTCTTTAAATTGCGTTTTATGGCTGAGAAGTGTAATTGTAAGGTGTGTAGGTCGAAATATGAAAGAGAAAAAACAAGCAGGAAAAGGAGATAAGCCAAGAAATTGTTTTTCTAGCGGGTATAAAGATAACTACGAAGCAATCAATTGGGGAGATAAAAAATGTGTCAGTGCTTCAAATGTAAAAAAGAATTCGCCGAAACAGAATTAACATGGGTTATTATAAATAACTCCTTAAAATTAATATGTGATGAATGCAAAAAAGAAAAAGAATTATGATATACTTCCAGAGGATT